>ERZ838483.677-NODE-677-length-39980-cov-3.750933_pt1 | contig 39980 bp, 37 predicted proteins | sample MGYA00519939_ERZ838483 | MGnify/ENA primary metagenome ERZ838483 (study PRJEB31850, sample SAMEA3708836) | human gut metagenome | biome: human gut; feature: human-associated habitat; material: faeces | place: China | collected 2014 ... | reverse complement strand
CTTGCATGTGTTAAGCACGCCGCCAGCGTTCATCCTGAGCCAGGATCAAACTCTCCGTTTAAAAGACAAGTAATTGCTTACTTGTTAGAGTTTGATGTATCTGGTTTGTGTCAAAGTCATCCAGAGCCTTTTTGATTAGGATAGATTGTCTTGACGGGATCATTTCTGACTTATATTCCTACTAATTTCTTAGTTTCACAGTATCCAGTTGTGAAGGTTCTTATCTAAGCCTTAGAAGTTCTTCCGAACTTCTGTGTCGCTCGCGGCAGGGCCGCTCGCGCAAGGAGATAATTTACTCTCATCCCCCATGCCTGTCAACAACTTTTTTAAATTTTTTTGGACTTTTTTGGAGAGATTGATTAGATAGAGATATTTACCTGGGACTTTAGTTAAATTCCCTTAGTTATCGAGCTTTAATTTTGTGGATTCTCTTACGCAAACTCTTTATAGATTTGCCTGAATAAAGAGGTGTATCAACATTTTGCGGTTTGATGCTCATTGTTTTAGGCATATCTTTTAGGTGCACCTCTATTGCCTGTTTTACTGCGGGCAAGATTCTTATCGATAATATCTTGGATACACTACTTCTATCTGAAGTGTTTCTTGTATTCCCTCTAAGCTCAATCGCGCCAGACTTGCCAACCCATGATAGAAAGGATGGTGCGCTTCGTTTTGCATCAATTCCAAAAAATGGCTTGACCATGTAAGAACATGCAACTGCAAATACTCTATGAGAACCTCTGGTTTATTACGCGCGATATAGGCCATCATAAGCAGTAGCGTCCCCAAATGATCTTCAGGCTCATCGCTTGTGCCTTTCTTCACCCCTATACCGTTGCGACGCATCCAATCATGCAATCTCATCGTAGTGGAACCAAAAATTACTTGTTCTCTATCCATATATACTGAACCCCAGGGCGGAGCAGCTTTTTTCTGTGGTCCCACAAAAAGCCTTCGGTATTCCCAATAAAGCGCTTGATCTTCAAATCCTGGCACCAAACCTTTCTGTATCTCATGTATGCAAACTGCCGCTTTTTGATCTTCAGTGAAAGGCCATTCTTTAGCAGCTTCTTGCGTGTCCATTTGAACAAAAGCCTCAAACAGAGAGCGGATAGCATTCCCTTCCAACTTAGGATCATGAGTAAAAAGGGGACCTAGTGATTCTCCGATAAACGCAATCTGGTTAGCTATTTCTTCAGAAATCACTCGAGAAACCATTATCAGCCTTTCTCTAGAAACGTTTGAAATGCACGCCGTCTAATTCCGTGTCACGTTTCTCACGTGAAAGCTTTCGTACAAGAAACGCAATTTATTTACCGATATTTATAGTAAAGGGCGCGAAACTAATCGCGCCCTTTGTTTTTGGAAACCTAGTTTACTTTCAGATAGATTTCCTTCTTACAGTGCAATACCAATCTGCAATCCGTAGAAGCACAAACGTGCTAAGAAAATTGCAATCACTACCAAAACGATTGCAATGCCAAGTAAAAGAGCCGACGGATAAAGCTTGATTGCAAAAAATCCCATGCCGTAGGCAATTACCGACAAGACGATAAAGAATACAAAGCACGGAATTAGACTTCCCGAAAGTGCTGCAACATTAAAGAACACACTTGTTGTAGTGGAAGCCATCGCAAAGAATGCAATGACGCCAACAAGTGCAATAAGCGCACCGAGCGTAAAAGTCCAAAAGACTGCTTTTTCTTCACCATTACTTAAAGTGATGTTTCCTCTGGTTGCTAAAGACAGCACCAACATTCCCAGAAGCGTTCCTCCAAACAGGAAGAAGCCAACCATCATCACAGGAGATAAAGGAGTATTCCAAGTAACTACGGTAGGAAGCATGTAGGCAAGACCTACAAAGATGGCAAAAATTACACCTAATACTGCAACAACAATACTAAAGGCCTTGCGTGCCTCAAACGTCAACTTGCCCGTAAGTGCCACAATCCAATAAATTGCAGCAACGATACAGAAGATGCCAAATGCCGTAATTTCGTTTGCAAGAGGCGTCGATCCAATAGTAGATGCCACATTAAGCGCGTTCATTGGGCTTGCTAAGTGCATAAATGAAGCAATTAAGCCCACTAAACAGAACAGCAAAGGAACAATCGTAAGAATATCTATCTTTTTGTATTCTTCAGCGGAAAACTTTTTAGTGAAGAACACCAAAGCCAACGTTACGAAAGCACCCGCGCCTAACGGTGCAAGTGTAGTGAAAATTGCAAGAGGTAATTCATGCAGAGCCATATCCATGGTCTATTCCACCTCCTGTGTATTGGTAACCAATCCAGTTGTATCACCTGGATCAAGAGCAGCAGGGCTCTTCTTAATAATAATGTTGGGATTAGTGATAGAAGGATCGGGCATAGGAGCAATACCAGAAACCCCTTCATATTCCTTCTTCAATTCATCAATAGGACCAAAATCAAGTGCGCGAAGCGGACACGCATCTACACAGATGGGGTTTTTACCTTCCGCTACGCGACTAGCACAACCATCGCACTTTACCGAATGTCCCAATTCACGATCAACTTTTGGAACGTTGTAGGGGCAATTCATAGCGCAATAGCCACAACCAATACATTTGGTCGTATCAACACTTACTAACCCTGTATCAGGATCTTTATGCATCGCACCCGTTGGGCACACCGCCACACATGCAGGATCATCGCAATGCTGGCAAGCAAGCGATACGTGATAAACAAAACAGTCCGTCGAGTATGTGCCTTCAGATTCTGTCCAAGAACCACCTTCGAAGTCATACACCTTACGAAATGCATTGTCGACAGTAAGATCGTTGTAGTCTTTGCATGCCATGGTGCAGGTACGACAGCCTGTACAACGTGAATTATCGAAATAAAATCCGTATTGCGTCACGATAACCTACCCCCTTAAGCCTTGCTAACCTGAACGATCATTGAGTGTGCTGGGCCATTGCCTTTTGCATAGGGCGTAGGCTTGTACGTGGTTAAAGTATTCACGCATCCGCCAGTGTCAATCCTGTCACCATCCATATTGGCATTGTGCCATGCTCCCTGAGGAATCATGACTGAACCAGGAATAACGCGGCGCGTTACGAATGCTTGAATTCGAATCTCACCCGCGGGACTCTTCACTGCGATAGTGTCACCATTACCGATTCCTCGAGGCTGCGCATCTGTCGGATTGATCCATAAGGATTGCGGAGCAATCTGTTCAAGTTCTTCGATGAAACCAAAAGAAGAATGCGTACGACTCTTGTGGTGGAAACCACAACAATACAGCGGATATTCCTCTGTTACCGAGCCATATCCTTGGAACCCTGGAGTAAATACAGGAATAGGATTGATAACCTCATCGTCTTCTAGTTCCCAGGTATCTGCAATAGTCTGCAGAGCTTCAGAATAGATTTCGATCTTACCTGATGGAGTTGCCAATGGATGACCCTTGGGATCTTTACGGAAATCTTCCAGACCAATAACAGCAGGAAGTTCCTGCTTGAACACGCCTTGCTCTTTCATTTCTTCCCAAGAAGGCATGGTAATGTTGTATGCTTCAGGAGCAGCAGCGGCACCTGTTTCATATAAGTGCTGCGACCACTCTTCATAGGTGCGACCCTCGGTGAATTCTTCTCCTATACCCATCTTTTCGGCAATTTCTGCACACACATCATAGCTATTGCGGCACTCACCTGGCGCATCTTGAGCAGGACCTCCAACGCATAATGCGGTATACCATTCGCCATATCCTTGAGTCTGCATGTTTAACACTTCAGAGCGCATAGCGTCTGGAAGCAAAAGATCAGCATACTTAGCAGAGTCTGTCATAACGGTATCCCAAACCAAAATGAATTCACACTTGGATTCATCGGTCAGAATATCGTGCGTGTAGTTAATATCGCCATGCTGGTTGGTGAGGCAATTACCCGCATAGTTCCAGATAAATTTAATATCAGTGCTCAACTTATCCGCACCCATAACACCCGCATTGGTAGCGGTCATTTCTTTGCCATGATCAATCGCATTAAGGTACTGATATACGGGAATGGTCGTGGTTACAGGGTTTGGAACAGTACCAGAAAAACCACCTACCAAACTGATATATGGTTCTGCTTCGCGCTGGCCGGTATTAGTGCCAGGAAGACCAATTTGGCCAAGCAGAATAGGAAGCATAGTGATAGCACGCGTGGTATCTTCGCCGTTGGTGTGGCGCTGTGGACCCCAACCCTGAACGATAAAGGGCGCTTTCGCTTCAGCCATCAGTTCTGCCAGTTCACGAATGCGCTCGGCAGAAATTTGGGTAATAGGAGCTGCCCATTCAGGGGTCTTCTCCACCATGTCATAACCTGTGCCCATGATGTAATCACGATAGGACTTATGCTGGCCCTTAGCGGAATCTGGCATCGTTGATTCGTCATAGCCAATACAATACGTATCCAGGAAGTCCTTATTGATTTGATCGTTAACAATCCACTCGTGCGCAATTGCAGAGCAAAGAGCTGCATCGGTACCAGGACGAATCGGTTGCCATTCCTCTGGATGGCCTGAAACTGATTCATTCATACGTGGATCGATATTGATAATCTGACCACCACGTTCTAGCACTGCCTCACGTGCGCGTGCGTAATCCCAAGTAATATTTGCGCCACCCATACGCGTTTCGCAAGGACTATTACCAAACATAACAATAAGATCCGAATGCAGTGCTGCTTCAGACATAGAGCTTGCATTTACTGCATCATAAGGTGAAAACGACGTAGCTGGAACACCAAGAGTTTTGTGATTTCCGTTTTCATCCAAATTGGATGAACTGCCATACATAAAGGGCATAATCGCCTGAAGCATATGAGTCGAATAATCGTACCCCTGGTTCAAATACCCACCAAGAAGCGAAAGAAGACGATTGCCTGGCTTGCCCATGCAAGCATACATACCTGTTGCATAAATTACATAGATAGCTTCGTTACCATACGTATCGATGGTATAGCGCAGCTTATCAGCAATTATGGTAGTTGCCTCATCCCAGGAAATACGTTCGAATTTTCCTTCGCCACGCTTGCCAACACGCTTCATTGGATACTGAAGACGGTCTGGATGATTAAGCCAACGACGCATACTACGGCCACGAAGGCAGGCGCGCGCCTGCAAGTCTTCATTGCCCGTATTGTCTGTTTCCATGTATTGGACTTTGCCATCCTTTACATGCCATTGAAATATACAGTTGCCTGCGCAGTTTACATTACATTGGCTCCATGCAATAGTTTCTGGTGAATCCGCGTATGCAACTGGAGTTTCTCCCACAACGCCTTCAGAAGTAGCCAAAACACCGCCTGCTGCTGCAAGTGCACCCAGTGCGCCGGTTGTTTTCACGAAGGTACGTCGTGTCAGAGATGGAGAATGATCTGCCATAGTAAATTCCCCCTCCTATAAGCCTTGTACAAAATACAAGGGCACCTCTTGCGCCCTTTCAAGTTGCTTATCTTTAGTTCTTCCCCTCCTACTTTGACAAGCAACTATAATTCCCCTTTGCTTACCTTTTCGGCTACTATCATTGTGACGCTTACAACAAGATAATTTAGGTAGAAAACCAAAGTTTGTAATGGTTTGATTATTCTATTTTGAGAATAACTAGAAGCATGCAGGAAGATAAACAACAAAGATTTGTTGTTTGATGATCTTTTATGAAAGGCAGTCGCGTGGTTACCCTCAACGATGCGGAACAGATTATTGATAGTCTTTCTGCTAAAGCAATCAAAATTGAGAAAACGCACTGCGTTTGCGTACGGAACCGAAACGCTTCATGCAATCATTGCTCTAACGTATGTCCTACTTCATCGATCGAAGTAAAAAATAACTGTCTAACAATTAATCCTGATACGTGCATCCAGTGCGGAAGCTGTGCAAATGCGTGTCCTACTCAAGCTATCTCAAGCGCTGCGCTTCCCCATGAATCTTGGCTAAATATTGCTCGATCTCTTCCTGATCACTCCACAATTTGGATCTGCTGCGAAGAACATCCGCTTGCCCAAGAGCATTTATCACATTTGGTCACACTGCCCTGCCTTGCTCATCTTGATGAAGTGCACCTTTTAATAATGGCGCATTACAACATTAAGCTTATCCTTCTGCATAACAGCTGTGAGTCGTGTGCAAAAGCTCAAGCAAAAACCCTCATAGACAAAACTCTACAATCGGCTCAAAGGTTTGCAGACACCTGGAATATTTCTCTCGACATTAAGCAGAAAGAAGAAACCTCAAAGGAAGAAAGCTGTTATCCCTTACAGCACGACAAAGGTGGCTATTCGCGCCGCGGCTTCTTCGGATCGCTAGGCGAATCGATTAAACACCTCGGCTATAGCATTGCAGAATCTGCCTTTGAGTCAGCTTTCCCCGACCAAAGTCCCGCACCAACGCTTGCCCATGAACTCACGCAGGCACCTGGAAAGTTAATAGTTTTCATGCCTCTAAGAAACACACTCCTGCTTAACATCCTCTTCGAAGAACAGCAAGCTAATCCACCACAAAAACAAACCATTATCGAAACGCGATTCTGGGGACAAGTGACCATAGATAACTCCTGTACAAACTGTGGTATGTGCGCGCGGTTTTGCCCCACACAAGCTTTGATTCATCTAGGAGAAGAGCCTACTTCTTTTGTTTTTGGCAAACACAATCCACCTGGCCCTGATCATGGATTTCGCTGCTCTGATTGTATACAGTGTCGACTGTGTGAAGATATCTGCCCCACAAAAGCACTGCACGTTCACGGACGTATTTCCAGTACCGACCTGTTTGATCTTGAGCCCGTTGTACTTAAACGTCATGATGAATAATAACTAATTGCTCTGCAGGTATCAGATTAGCTTACCCTTTAACCAAGGGCTTCAGTTTTACTCTTATCAGCGCAGATACCTATCGCAATCGCCACTAAGGAGCTTCCATGAAAGATATACACCCTCAGTACCAAGAATTATCATACCAACCTGAACCAGATATTGCTGCTTGGCTTATTGAGGCAAAGCAAGACCCGAAAGCCCCTTATGTTGGGATGTATTTAACACACAATGGCATCGTGAGAGCTACCCCTAAAAAGATAGTCCGCAGCAATGAATTTGAAACGCCTCTGTCTGAGGAAGAAAAAACTCAGAGGGTTATTGCTGTCGATTTTTCCTACGATAAAAAAGGTCTTGAAGAAGCACTTAGCGAAGCACGGACCTGGGAAGGCGTTTATTATGTTCGTGCATGGTTGAATTCTGGTAGCGTTCCTGTTGGTTCCTCGCTCATGTATGTACTAATCGGTGCTGATATTCGCCCACACGCAATAGATGCACTCAACAAGCTTGTAGGACATATTAAGAATAATCTTGTTACCGAAACCGAGGTATATGCCTGATGAACGCACCTTCGACACCAAGTCCAGCCATAAGCTTTATTGGTCGAAAGAATTCGGGAAAAACAACCCTTCTTGAAAAATTAATCGCCAATCTCTCCGATAAAGGTTTACGAATTGCCACGATAAAACATCACGGTCACCCCGACTTTGACATTGATATTTCAGGCCGCGATTCTTATCGTCATCGCGCAGCGGGTGCCCAAAGTACCACGATTCTTTCCGATGTACGTTTTGCGCAAATAACTGAGCTGTCTACACCTCGTTCCTGCGAATCTGTAATATCCCAACTTTCTGGATACGACTTAGTTCTTGTGGAAGGTTTCAAACAAGCCTCTATTGCCCATATCGAATTATTTAGGGCAGAAAACCCGCGCGATATTGAAGCAGCATCAATACTTCCTGATGTTTGGAAAGAGCGGGTCAAAAACAAATCCTCAGATACGGCAAGCGCAACGGATAATCAAAATACCTTACCTATCGCAGTAATAACCGACATTCCTTCAGTGCAAGCCAATGCGAACCAGTTTCAAATTCCTTGCTTTACTTTTGACGATATAGAACCCCTTGCTTCATTTCTTCAAGACAGGTTTGCTCGTCCAAAAATGAGCGTCGTAATTCAAGCTGGTGGCGAATCCAAACGCATGGGTGTACCCAAAGAAACTGTTTCTTTTTTGGGCAAACCAATGATCTGCCATGTAATTGAGCGCGTCTCTTCTCTTGCCGATGAATTAATTGTTACTACCAACAATCCTGATCGGCTGCAATTTCTCAAAAAGACGTATCCAACTATACAGCTCGTTCCCGATCGGCTAAAAACACGGGGATCTATTTCGGGATTGTATACGGCACTGCTCTGCGCCCACCACGATCTTGTTAGCGTTGTTGCCTGCGATATGCTTGATTTCCCTGTTGCCCTGCTTGCACAGGAAGCGCTTTTACTAAGACCGTGCGCTTACCCTAACCTTGCTGTCGTACTTCCAAAAAGCGAACACGGCATTGAACCTTTTGCGGGAGTTTATCGAAAAGAACCCTGTCTCTCTAAACTTGAACAGTTTATCTCCGAGAAAGGAAACAACACATCTTTGCGCGATTATCTTGATCTTCTACCCTGCGGTTATATCGATTGTACAAGTCCCTCTAAATGCGCGCGTTTTGGAGGAAGCTTTCTTAATGCCAATACCCCCGAAGAACTTATTGCTGCAAAAAATATGCTAACCACTTCATCAGAATATCTTTATTGATGTCTATCAATAGTGGCACCCACAATGTCACACGAACGTATTCTGTTTGCTCTTGAGCGCCCTTAGACGGTTCCGAGATCCTATTTTACTCTACTAAAAAAAGCACTGAGCTGAGTGCCTCTTCTCCTGCTTCCTTTAGAACTTTTTCAGTTTCACGAAATGCTTGAAGAAGCATCTTCGCCTCTTGAGTGAGCACAGAGCCACGTGCGCCCTGCCTTTCCAGCAAAGCAAAACCCAGTGATTCTTCGGTGTTGTGCATTATTTTCCAGGCTTTGCTGTACGCCATGCCCATTTCCTTGCAGGCTTTATTAAGGGATCCTGTTCTTTCTACCCCTTCACAAAGACGCGCAATACCGCGACCAAACGCAGGAGCATGAGCCTGCGTTTCTTTATTTCGAATTATTAAATGAACCTCAACCTCAAGAGTATCTAAACTCATTAGTCTCTCCCCTACTCAATACTCCTCTTAATTCTAGACACTTTCTTTATCCAATAAATAATTAATTGCACCATATACCGACGCTTTTCCCTGTTTTTATAACCTCTTTACTCACCCGCAGAATACGGACTATATTATTCTCAAGCAAGGATAATACTCGATCGAGAATAATTCGCAGTGTAGACACCATTTTAGGGAGATACCATGACACATCGACTTTCCTTAAAACCCATTTTCGCGCTGGTTGCATGCTTTGCCATCGCCTTGGCCTTGGTAGGCTGCAGCTCAGACAATTCAACGCAAGAAGAAAATACTTCAGAGAGTACTTCAAGCGAAAACGTAACCTTAGAAATTTATGCTGCCAATTCGCTTGAAAAAGCACTCGATGAAGTTCAGGAACTTTACACTTCTCAAAATCCTTCAGTTACCTTTGCCGATACCCAATATGAAGCATCAGGCACCTTAGTAGAGAAGATGAAAGCAGGAGGCGAACCTGATATCTTTATCTCCGCTTCCAAAAGCAACATGGACAATGCAATCGAAAATGAAAACGTTGCAGATGGCTCTCAGTTCGACATGTTTAAAAACGACCTAGTTATCGTTACCGCCGAAAGCAACGACATCGATACTATCACCCTAGAAGATGCAGTCTCTGGCGACTACAGCATTGCCATTGGAGACGCTAATGTTCCCGCAGGCAACTATGCACGCCAGTCTCTTGCCTCAGTTGGTTGTTACACCGACGAAAATGGCACCGATGGAGAGATCACGGGTGCCATTATTGATCAAGTACAAGAAGCAGATAAAGTAGGATCGGTTTGCAAGCTTGCCGAATCGGGAGAAGTAGATCTGGCCTTTGTGTATAGTTCCGATGTTGAACGCTATGGTGGTGTAAAGGTTGTATGCACCGTACCTACAGATGCCCACAAGGATATCATCTATCCAGCTGCCGTAACTACCATGGATGACTCCAGTGGCGCTGCACAAGCATTCCTTGATTGGTGCACAACCGATCCTGATGCTCAGGAAATTTGGGGCAAATGGGGCTTTGAATTAATCTAGTTTCTCTTTACGGAAAGGTGTGAACCTCCAGCACGTTCGCACCTTTCTTATCTTTTCACCTTGCTACCGTTTACATCTTTTCCTCAGTAGTCTCACATCGTGGTTTTATACAATCATTTCACACCAAAGCAGGAAATGTGAAGCATTCAAAAAGTACGACATACTATTCAATGATCTTGAGCAGATTGTTCTGTCTCATTGTTTTTATGCTTTCCTTAGGTCTTTTCGGATTATCGGGAAGCATTTCTTGTGCTTGGGCAGACTCGAACCAAAACAACACCACAGAATCCAGCACGGTTTCCGTTTCTTCCGAAGGTGAGCGTGCGGTTATTGAAAATACACCCTATGCAGCAGATGAGTTTTCCCGAGCAAACAAAGGTACTAACCGCGCTGTTGATAAGGTGTATCGAGGATATACCTACATTCAACCACATGAAAATATGGCCGCATTGGTAGATGTTGGCTCTTTTGTTATAGTTTATGTTCCTCAAAGCCAAACAGAAGCATTGAATCTTTCGCTTGATAACGAACAAGACTGCCAGGTGATAAAAGATCTTTTATACGCGTTGGACAATAACGCTGCAGGAGGAAATGTCAAAATTGATCCTGACACCCCTTGGTATTTCACCCAAGAAGAAATACACACGCAAAATGGTGTGGTTTTCTCCTTTAATCAACCAGTTGATGGTCGCTTCTACACCTTCGTCATAGGAGATGACGGTACAGATCTTTCCGAAAACACCTCGACTGATGAAGTTTATTTAAACCACGCTTCGTTTGCTCAACTCACTTCAAGCGAGGCTACCACTATCACTGAAGCAGCAACAGGACTTGGTGCTTTGGCAGAATTCTCCCAAAGCCTAGATTTGTCTCCCCTATGGGTCACCCTTAAAACTACCCTTACCGCTATCATGATTATTTTCATACTGGGCATTATTGCTGCCTGGTGGTCACTTCGCTTGCCAGACCATTGGCAAAATGCAGTAGATGCAATTTTCACTATTCCAATGGTGTTACCCCCTACTGTTTGTGGCTTTTTACTGCTCCTGGCTTTAGGAAGCAATAGTCCTGTTGGGCAATGGTTTAACGCTATCGGATTTCCTCTTATCTTTAGTTGGCCAGCAACAGTTATCGCCGCCGTTGTTGTAGCATTTCCCCTTATGTATCGTAGTGCGCGCGGTGCGTTCGAAAGCTTAAATCCCGACATGCTTGATGCCGCCCGTACCTTGGGATGGAATGAGGGCCGCATATTCTTTAAACTCATGCTCCCTCTTGCCTGGTCTTCTATTGCTGCAGGCACCATGCTGGCATTTGCGCGTGCTCTTGGTGAATTTGGCGCAACGCTTTTCTTGGCGGGAAATTATGTAGGCATCACGCGCACCATTCCTATAGCGATTTACTTCGAATGGATGGGCGGCAACACTGATGTTGCTCTGTTCTGGACTATTGTCGTAATTGTTTTGAGCTTTGGCGTTATTTTTGTTCTTAACATATGGAGTAAACACACTACCCGTTATCGTCGCAAAGAGGTAAACAATGAGTCTGAGCGTTGACATAGCAAAGCATTTTGGTGATTTTAGCCTAGAAGTAGCCTTTGATGCTGGTGCTGAAACACTGGGTTTTCTTGGTGCATCAGGGTGCGGAAAATCGCTTACTTTACGTTGCATTGCGGGAATAGAAACGCCTGATGAAGGAAAAATTATCGTTAATGATACAGTGTTTTTCGATAAAGCTCACGGTAAAAAAGCGCGCGTTAATCTAGCGCCACAACAGCGCAAAACTGCACTGCTTTTTCAAAATTACCAGCTGTTCCCCAATTTAACCGTAGAGCAAAATGTAGCCGCAGGCCTTAATCCTAAAATGGATAGTGCCACGCGCAGCACGTTGATCAACGAACAGCTTGTTCGTTTTGGATTAGAGAACTTAGCAAAGCGCTACCCCCTTCAGCTATCGGGTGGCCAGCAACAGCGAGTTGCGCTTGCGCGTATGCTTGCCGCTAAGCCAGGAATCCTTATGCTTGACGAGCCCTTTTCTGCGCTAGACGCCCACCTTAAAAGCGCTCTTGAGCAGGACCTCCAAAAACTGTTTGAACGTTTCGAAGGATCAATCCTCTATGTTTCTCACGACATAGATGAAGCTTTTCGCTTCTGTGACCGTATTGCCGTGGTCAATGAGGGTCGTCTCGAAGAAATCGACACAAAAGATCGTATTATTACCGACCCTCAAACGCTGGCAACTATTCGTCTTTCTGGATGCAAAAACACCACCGAAGCCATCTATGTAGACGAACATCATGCCTTTTTACCTAAATGGAACATCTCCATCACTTCAACAAAGCCTCTTGACCCCGAAATTAAGTATTGCGGCATGCGCGCCAAATTTATCGAATATGCCGATGATGCTACCAGTCTGAATCCCGACGAAGCACCTATAAAAAAATCAACAGAACTTAGTGCAAACACCTACTGGGTTCGCGTGGAGCACGTAAGTGATTCACGTTTTGAGCGCACTGTTCTTATTACGTTTTTACAAGGTAAAGAGCTTGAAACCATTCAAAAAAACGAAACCTTTTATACAGAAACAAGTAGCAATGCAGAACGAAACAATAATGCTTTCTCCAACTTGCACGGAATTCGCACAGGCTCTCTTGATCTTACCGAAGAGACCGAAATAACCCCCATTCAGTGGCACATCAATAAGCTAACCACCACCAGACCTTTGCCAGAAGCAGGGGACCTCTGTAAAGTTACCCTTAATCCTCGTGGTTTATATTTCGTCAATCGCTAATAGTTTTCAGGAATACTTATGTTTACAGGCGCAACTACATCATCTCTAACAAACGCGGAAGAACACGTGCTCCATGACGGCTTTGGTAGAACGATTGACTATCTGCGCATATCTTTAACCGATAGATGTAATTTACGCTGCGTATACTGCATGCCCGAAGAAGGAGTACCTTCTCTTCTGCATGAAGATATTCTTACCTTGGAAGAAGTTATTTCGGTAGTCGAATTAGCGGCAAAAAACGGCATTAAGCATATTCGCCTCACCGGAGGCGAACCCCTAGTTCGTAAAGGTATTGTAGGTTTAGTTCAGGCTATCAAACAAATAAAAGGTATCGAAAGCGTTGCTCTTACCACCAATGGCATTTTGCTTCCTACCATGGCAAACGACTTAAAAAACGCAGGTCTTGATCGCGTTAATATATCTTTGGATTCCCTCGACAAAGACCAGTACCGCGCCATAACGCGCTGCGGTACTTTAGCGGATGCACTCGCAGGAATAGATGCTGCTCTACACTACGAATTCGCTCCCGTAAAAATAAATGTAGTAGTAGTTCGTCATTTGAATCAGAATCTTGCTCAGTTCGCTCGGTTAACTTTAGACAAGCCCCTCCATGTACGTTTTATTGAATATATGCCCATCGGCAAGATAGACGATTCGCTGCCACCTGCAATTAATGCTAACCCTCTTACAAAAACAGTGACATCTTCAGCATTTATTCCTTGGAGCGATCATGATGTTGTGCCTGCCGTAGAGATACGTTCGCTTTTAAATGATGCTCTTAAGCAGGAAGGCATTGATCCTTTAGTTCCTCTTAAGAAATGTAGTACCGATGCAAGGTGCTCTTCGAAAACTGCAGCCAAGGCAGCCGAATATGAGACTCCTGATACCGCAGCTGCCCCTGTCGGGTGGGGACCAGCAAGCTATTACAAGATTCCAGGAGCAAAAGGGACTATTGGTTTTATTTCTGCAATATCAAACCATTTTTGCGCAACCTGTAATCGCTTGCGCTTAACAGCTGATGGCAAACTGCGCCCCTGCTTGTTTAGCGACGAAGAACTTGACATTCGCGGTGCGCTCCGAAATGGAACTGAGAAAGATCTCCAGCAGATATTCAACGAAGCACTTCGTATTAAACCTGAAGGCCATCATCACCGTCGCGGCACCGAACGTAGCATGAGCCAAGTAGGTGGCTAGAAGACGATAGGTGTAAAGTAATTACGGTGCGACTAGAACAACTCAGGAAACCTAAAGGATTTCTTATGGCAGAACAAAAGCTTACTCACATCAACGCTAAAGGCGAGGCTCATATGGTCGACGTTTCTCCGAAGGATGAAACAAAGCGCACAGCTGTCGCTGAGGGTTTTATCTTTATGAAACCCGAAACTCTCGCATTAATTGAATCAGGTAAAGCGAAAAAAGGTGATGTACTTGCTGCCGCACGCATTGCTGGCATTATGGCGGCGAAAAAGACCAGTGATTTAATTCCTCTTTGTCATCCATTGATGCTTACCAAGGTAGAGGTTACCTGCGCGCCTTTTAAAGATAACCAAGCGCCTGAGCCTTTTGATGGCCACTGTGGAATACGCGTTGAAACCACCTGTAGTTTAGTAGGCAAAACGGGTGTAGAAATGGAAGCTTTAACCGCAGCCAGTGTTGCGTGTCTTACCATATACGATATGTGCAAAGCAGTAGACCGTGGCATGGAGATTGGACCTATTCGATTGCTTCATAAAGAAGGTGGCAAAAGCGGCACTTGGGATCGACAGTAAGTCGAACAAGATTCTGCAATTACGCTATACAAACCTAAAAAAATCTCTGAGAGATTCTCTGAATACTATTCCTGAAAGGCACGTTGATAAACGTGCCTTGTATAAAACATGAAGCGGTGAGCGCATGAGTTTGTAAGCTACAAGCTTACAAACGAACAGCGTAACGGGAATCCTCGAAAAAAATTATTTAGGTTTGGATTATCGTCATTAAAGTACTGGCAAGTCAATGTAATACTAATGTCCACACCCTGCCATCATGGATACCGCATGCGGCAATACTGCTACTACCCCATCCCAATTTTCACAAGCGGCTTTTTTGCTGCCAGGTAAATTGAGCACTAAGGTGGTTCCGCGCTGCATACATAAAGCCCGCGAAAGCATGGCACGAGGAGTTATTTGTAAACTATACGCACGCATACCCTCAGCAATACCAGGCACTTCTCGATCACACACATCACGGGTAGCTTCTGGCGTTACATCGCGAAGCGAAAGTCCTGTTCCTCCGCAGGTTAACACTACATTCACTTCAGGCAAATCCGCTGCCGCTGCAATAGCGGCAGAAATATCTGCACGATCATCTTTTACCAATGCATACGAAGCACACTTCCACCCACGAGCAGCAATACGCTCCTTCAGAGCTGCGCCAGCCGTATCTTGAGATTCATCACGTGTGTCCGAGCAGGTAATCACAGCAAAGGTTAAAACAGGCTCCTTGGCTTCCGTTCGCCCGCAAAACTCTCCAGTAGAAAATGAATCACTCACCGAAACTCCTCCCCTTCTGTTTTCTCGCATTCAGTCTATTCTGCTTCCACCGAAGTAGTCCAAAGCACTATTTAAATCACAACGCCTTCATCAACATCGAGGAGCAAGCACTCCACTAAAGTACCTGCTTCTACCTTCTTATTCTCGGGAACGCCTTCGGGCAAAACCGCTAGACAATTACCGCTCTGAAAAGGACTAAACAGGCCAGAGCTTTGACTTTTAGCAGGACGAACCTGTACGCTACCGTCTTCTCTTCGCTCTAACGTTGAACGCAAGTAAATTCGACGCGCATCTTTCTTCTTTGCATCATTCGTTAAACGAGCCCAAATGTGAGGTCTGTCGAACGTTGAATACCCCTGCATCTTTCGAAGAGCAGGGCGCACCAAGAGCTCAAAGCCGCAATATGCTGCTGCGGGATTACCCGATAAACCAAACACGGGCGTGCCTTCTACGAACCCAAATGTTTGTGCTTTTCCAGGGCGCATGTTAACAAAATCCATAAGGAGTTCGCCGTTTTCAGAAACAACTTCTTCGATGAAATCGAAATCTCCCGTAGATGCTCCTCCGCTGGTTACCACGAAATCGCAATCTTTAGCAGCGTTCAAAACCGCTTTAGTAAGCGCATCTTTATCGTCTTCAACGATGGATTGCAAAACTGGAATACCTCCCGCACGAATTACCGAAGCTCCAATTGCATAAGAATTGCCATCGCGAATTTCGCCTTTTTGCGGAACAGTATCTGGGCCAACCAATTCACTTCCGATAGGAATTACCGCAACGCGAGGACGACGATACACCTCAACATAGGCCATACCACAACTTGCAAGAAGACCCGCACCTGCAGCACTAATAGGCTCTCCCGCTTTGATGGCTATTTCGCCAGCGTGAATTTCTTCACCTTTTCCTCGGATATTAGCACCCACTGCAGAGGGAGCCCTAAAGGCAACTTTCCCAGGAGCACGTCCTTCATTTTCGAGATAATCCACAATCTCAAATTTCACTACGGTATCTGCCCCAGCAGGAACGGGAGCACCCGTCATAATACGCACGCAGGTACCAGGCTTTACTACCTCATCGTAGTAATCACCTGCAGGAATTTCTGCAATAACAGGAAGTTCTACAGGGTTATCCGCTGATGCATTTTCGATATCTGAAACAACAAGGGCAAAGCCATCCATAGCGGAATGATCAAAAGGAGAAATATCTATATCGCTTTTTTGGTCCTTTGCAGAAATTCTACCTATCGCATCAAGCAAAGGGACCATTTCGGTATCCAGTAAAGGAATTGCCCCAAGCACGATTGAACGCGCTTGTTCAACAGGGATTAAGTTTTGTGCTTTCATCATCTGTGCACCTCATCACGCAAAAGACGATAGGGATATCTAGAAAGAGACCTAGTTGAATAAAGCCTGCACCTAGAAGGACCCCTTTATTCTAGATCAAGAATAAAGGGGTCTTTTGTGACAAAGTAAATGACAGGTTCGATTTTTGTTAAAAGCGGCAAAATCAAAAATTTTAGATAGTTCCAAGCACCTCATAATACGAACCCTGCGCACAGTTACGACAAAGAATTTCGCCATGTTCACCCTGAACTTCACGCCCATCGGTTATTTGTTCGCCACATCGACCACAAACTGCAACCTGACGTGGTCTACCTGGAAGATCGTTTTCGGTAATGCGCACACGCACCTGTTCTACTTTAAAGAGATCTTCATCGGAGCGCTGCGCGAACCATTCACGCAAATTACAACCCTTAGGGGCCTTTTCGCTCATGTTGGTCATACGAATTGCTTTACCACTTTGGATATCATAGAACGTGGCTGCTTGCTTACCGAAATCTAAGCACTTCATGCGGCGCTTACCTGGATGGCAATTCGTAGTAATCATGATGGCATCAGTTAGGCAGCGATCACATTCCACATACACAATAAGATCACGATAGGAATCGGGATCTTCGATGCCAAAATAATTCAGAGCGTAGCGCGCCATACGCACACCCGTTAGTTGACCTCCACAAAGATGTCCATGAAAACTAATTGCACGTTCAATATCTTCATCGAAAGTACGCATCATAAAGACTCCTTTGAGATGACCCTATGTTCTCAACTTGAGTTCTGCGGGTATGAATAAAATCGGCTTAAATTCTACAGCTCTCTACGTGCTTCAATGGCACGCCCCAGTGTTACTTCGTCAGCAAACTCCAAATCGCCGCCCACTGGCAAACCACTTGCAAGACGCGACACCTTAACACCGAGTGGTTTAATCAAGCGCGCAAGGTAACTTGCGGTTGTTTCACCTTCGATATTGGGGTTAGTAGCAAGGATTACTTCTGAAATAGTGGGATCGTTTAGGCGTGCCAATAATTCTGCTATATGCAAATCATCAGGCCCGATGCCTTCAAGGGGAGACAAGGCGCCACCCAACACATGATATACCCCAGAAAAGGTACCCGTACGCTCAATAGGAGGAATATCGCGTGGTTCCGATACGACACAGATAGTATTCTGATCACGCTTAGGTGAGGCGCAAATATCACATAGATCATCCTGGGCGTAGTTAAAACACCGTGCACAAAAATGCACGGTGTCTTTTACTTCGATAATCGCCTGCGCCAAACGAGTAGCGTCAATACGATCTTCATTTAAGATCCAGTATGCAATTCGCTGCGCAGATTTAGGTCCGATTCCTGGAAGACGCTCTAATTCATCAAGCAATTTTTGAATGGCAGAACTTACGTTCACTTACGTAACCCCACAAATTAACGCAAGCCAGGAATTCCAGGCATACCGCCGCCCATACCAGGCAAGCCCATGCCGCCAGTTACTGCACTTAAACGAGCATTGCTTTCTTCGTTGATATTACGAATTGCTTCATTTACCGCAGCACAAACCATATCCTGCAGCATTTCTACATCTTCAGGATCCACTGCTTCAGGATCAATCGTGACAGATTCAACCGTCATATCGCCACGAACAACAGCGGAAACCATTCCGCCACCTGCCGTACCTTCTGCGGTCATGGTAGCTACTTCTTCTTGCGCCTTTGCCAGTTCCTTTTGCATCTTTTGTGCCTGGCGCATCATTTGCTGCATATTCATAAGGTTGTCTCCTTTTGGTCGTCTTGCTTTGATGCACTATAAAAGCGCACGCGCTTTAAGCATTGTACCGAATTGCAGCATACAAGCCACAAATCGCTTTATTAATACAGAAGCCTTTCAGTTATTCAGAAAGCTCTTCGAACTTTATTCCTTCCCCAAAACTATTTGTCAGAATAGTTTTTATCTGGGCGCTTTCATCGTTTCCTTCTATCGGCTGCATCGAGGGCTGTGGGGCAGGTTTATTCTCATACCCAGCGTTAGGCTGATCGACAGCAGAAGGCAAAGAGACTTCTTCCTTCATTGAGCCGGTAGGGTTATCGCTAACAATAGCTGCGTAACTCGGATCTTCTTCTGCCGCGAAAGCATCGCCATATGCTTCAAGAGGAACCCTTTCTTCCTCATAAGAAGAAACTGAAGTTGATGCAGCTTCATAAGGGTAAGCCTGGGATTGAGCCTGAGCTTGAACCTGGGTCTGAGACTGAACCGCAGGTGCCGAAGGCGCTACTTGAGGGTGAGCTGAAGGCTGAGATGCCTGGCTTGTCGGCTGAGACTGAAGCACTTGACTTGCCGACTGAGGCGAAGGCTGGATCGCCATCGGTTGAGCAATCGGTGCTTGACTTGCTGGTTGAGGCGAAGGCTGAGGTACTTGATAATTCTGAGTTGCCGCCTGACCAGATCCAGCCGCGGATTGCGCAGCCTGAGCAGCCTTTATTGCTGCACGAACGCGCTCTGCCTGAGATGCCATCTGGTTTGGTTGAGCAGCCTGCGAAACATTTACCTGGGAATTCCCCATCGAAGAAGAATTCGAAGCAGAAGCAGAATTCACAAAGGGCGATTGAGGCGATCCGCCCTCTTCAAGCATCAAACGATACGGAACATGGCCTCCTGCTATCGAGTCGATAGTTTGGGAAAGCAGTTGCTGTACTTCAGGTTTTTGCGCTGCAGTATAAGCAAAGCCATTATCTTTTCCGAAGGTGATTACCAGTCCACTTCCGTTTGATTCGCCGAAGATTTTCGCATTCATAAACAGTACACCACGCGCAGGATTTGCCTTACGCAACGAGGAAGTAACCGAATGCCAAAAACGCTGTACTGCGGCAGGATTAGTCACCTCAATTGGTAAAGCTCCCGATGCTGCAGAAGTCTGATTTGGCGGTACGCTTTCAACTCCAGAAGGCATTCCCCCTTGAGGTGCCGGTTGCGGTGGGTTCTCCTGCACTGGAGCAGTAACCACTGGTTGAGAGTTTACCTGCAAAGAAGACACCTGCTGAGGTGAATCCTGGAAATTCGCTTGTTGTGGCATTGCCTGCGGCGCTGCTTGCAACGGTGGTGTTGACACTTGAACTGCTGCGCCAACTTGACCAGAAGCTATCTTTCGTTCCAGCTCTTCAATCCGCTCCGCCAGCGCCTCTATAGTTAAATCGGATTCTGGCCTTACCATGCGAGTAAGAGCGATTTCAAAACTCAAACGAGGGTTGCTAGACGAATGGAGCTCTTTCGAGAGATCGCCCAACACAACCAGAAGTCGACTTAATCGATCCTGACCGAAGTATTTAAGCTGATCAACCATCGCCTTGCGCGTTGCTTCATTCACCGATATTTCAACCCGCCATAGAAAGCAGATACATATTGCGCACATACTCGGAAAGATCGCTTACAAACTGTGCAAGATCAGCACCTGTCTCAACATAACGAGCGACCCAATTAAAGCATGCTGCAGCATCACGCTTTCCAATAGCGAGCACAATTTCAGAAAGATCAGTTTCGTCCAGAGAACCAAGCAGATTCTGTGCGCCTTCTAGCGTTACATGACCACCGCCGAATGCTATTAACTGCTCAAGTGAAGTGAGCGCATTTCGCATACCACCATCAGCGCGGTAAGCAATCAGATCAAGCGCCTCTCCTTCAAAATCTACTCCCTCTTCGACACAAATAGCCCCAAGACGAGAAACAATAGCTTCATTGGAAATGCGGTGGAAATCAAACCGCTGACAACGAGATTGTATGGTGTCGGGAACCTTCTGAGGGTCGGTTGTGCAAAGTATAAAAAGAATATGCTCAGGAGGTTCCTCTAATGTTTTCAGAAGCGCATTGAAGGCCGCATTGGTCAACATATGGACCTCGTCGATGATGTACACCTTCCAGGCACCACGCGTAGGCGCATAGTTGACGCGCGCAATAATTTCTTCACGAACGTTATCGACACCAGTGCGACTTGCCGCGTCTAATTCGTATACATCTGGATGAGTGCCTTGCGCTATAGCCTCACATTCAGGACAAGTTCCATCAGGTTCGACAGTAGGACCCTGTTCGCAAAGGAGCGCCTTGGCAAGAATACGAGCCATGGTTGTTTTACCGGTACCGCGAGGGCCGCAAAACAAATAGGCATGAGAGACTTTCCCCTGCTCGATTGCATTTTTGAGCGTTCGTTCAATATGCTCCTGGCCCACAACATCTTTAAAGGTAGTGGGACGATATTTACGATACAGCGCCTCCATAATTTAGTTTTCCTCTTCGGACTTGGCATGTTTTGCACGCGCTAAACGTTCTGCCTCGGCAGCAGTCTCCACCTGAAAATCGCGCGTACCGCTCTTGCGTGCAGAAAGAGCCGCTTTCACAGCACCAATAACGGCAGGTGCCACCGAAACTGCTACGATGCCAAGAACAATAACTTCAAAGTGCTCCTGCACAAAAGGAACACCACCAAAGAAGTATCCCACCAGGACAAAGAGAGATACCCACGAAATGCCACCAAGACAATTAAAGAAAGTAAACTTAGCGAAATTCATATGCCCCGTACCTGCAATAAAGGGAGCAAATGTTCGGAAGAAGGGCATAAAACGCGTAATAACAATAGTCAGCCCACCGTATTTTTCAAAGAAGTGGTCCAGCTTTGCCATACGCTCAGGCGTAAGTGCCTTAACCTTGCCCGAATCGATAATACGCGAACCAAATAAACGAGCAATCCAATAATTCGAAGTGTTGCCCAGAATTGCTGCGGCATAAAAAACGATAAGGGTCGCAGCCAGGCTCAGCCCACCCCCGTCAGCGGAAAACACACCCGCCGCAAACAAAAGCGAATCTCCTGGCAAGAAAGGAAAGAAAACTAAACCAGTCTCAACAAATACGATCAAGAAGAGTGGTGTATACACCCAGATAGGACCCAAGGCAATAATCCAGCCTGCAATAGCTCCACGAGGATCTTGAAGAAGGCCCAAAATAAAGTCGATGAATTCCATTAGACTCCCGTTACATTCGGTATAACCTTGCTCAAAACAAATTTCGCCGATCAGTTGGTGACCGGCGAAAGACTAAAGTATCCCGAAAAGGTCTGGCCGCTCGTCAGCGGTCCCTTATGGCTGCTTCCTCCCGGACCTGACCAGGTTCGAAACATGGCGCCGGCCAAACCCAATCGAGATACTTTTTCAACATGAGACAGTATAAACTAACCTGCGCAATAAACGAAAAACTCTTAGATAAATTAAGGAACCTTCCATAAACTATAAATCTAACGTAATGTTCTCCCTGTTTTTCGGAGCGAACTTTAGTTTTTTAGACGAACTATAGTTTTCAAGGCGGACTTTAGTTTTCCGAATAAAGAATCCACTTGAAATCACTCCAAACGAGAAAGCGCCTCAGCGCCACTTCAAATCACTCCGGACGAGCAAGCGCCTCGGCACCACTCGAAATTTCGGTAATTTCAGTTGTGATTGCATTCTGCCGTACGTGATTGTAAATCAGCTTCAAATCATCTAAAAGTTCTCGCGCATTTTCAGTGGCGTTATGCATAGCAATTTGACGCGCTGCCTGCTCTCCTTCAGCAGAATTGATAAGCATATAATTCAAATAGCCATTCAGATAATCAGGAAGCAATTTGCTCAGCACCGCTTCCCTGCTCGGCTCGTAATTAATATAACCTTGAAGCTGCTTTAATTGAGGATCCTGATCAGCAATGCCCTGAGCGTTACCTGCCATTCGTTGTTCAAAAAACATATTCATATTGATGGGCATTATTTTCCACATTGCGGGAACCTGCTCATACAAATTCTTTGAATGATTGTAGAAGGCATACACCTCATCGATTGTTCCCGAAAGGTATGCATCGACAAGATAATCGGCAATGGTATCTGCCTCTTCCGGACGTGGATCACCCGATAAGTCTCGGAAAGCTATAACAGGTTTGTAGCCACGATAGGTAAAGTAATTTATACCCACCTTTCCGCAGGCAATAATTTCTACCTGACATTCTCTTTGCTCATACTTTTTTAGCGTACGCTGCGCTAATTGCAAAATATTGTTATTAAATTGGCCCGCAAGTCCTCGATCTGAAGTAATGACAACTAAAACTACTTTCCTCACAGAATCATGCGGTGTTGCCAGCGCGACTGGCTCTCCATTAGGATCAGAGAGAACCGTAAGCAACTTACGCATCTCTCGCGCATAGGGCTCCGCCCTGTCGACCCGTCGCTTTGCACGCTTAATTTTTGCACGAGAGATCATCTCCATCGTAGAAGTTATTTGATGAGTTGCCGTGACTGAGGTGATGCGTTTTTGTATGTCGTGAAGCGTTGCCATAAAGCGTTCCCTTCACTCTCAAGCGCACACGCTCGAGAGTGCCTGTTTAATTCCCGCGATGCCATATAAGCTTCCACAACAACATATTACGTCGTGCTCATTGGCTAAGTTCAGCACCTGTTCTACCGCCTGCAAAGGTGAATGCGCAGCCAAAACCATGCAACCGTGTCCGTGATCTTCTTCGGGAAGCTTTGCAAGAGCACGAATCGCTGTTGCTGCCAAACTTCTCTCAGAAAGCGCTCGATCCATAGCAGGAGCATAGCACACGAATGCTTTTGCGAGAGGCGCGTAGCATTCCAACATAGCCTCGTAATCTTTATCTGCCATTACCCCTATACAAAAGAGAATCCTTCGAAGCGGATAACGCTGCTCTAATTCAGAGGCAAGTTGTCGAGCAGCATGCACGTTGTGAGCGCCATCAATGATGATATCGGGACTCGTTTGAACTACCTCAAAACGCCCCGACCACTGTACCTGGGAAAGACCGGCGTATAATGCGTCGTCGGATATATCCCATCCTCGTTGCCGCAACGCTTCGCACCCCTCAAGTGCCAATGCAGCATTAAAGCGCTGATAACTTCCCTGTAATGCCACAGACAAGTGTTCATAAGTTTTGTAGGTAAAATCCTCCGTAGTGCCCTTCACTTGATCAGAGCAGACAAATCGAATTTGTGCCCGTTGATCCTGCGCTGTTTGACGCAATACCTCTTCTGCTTCAATTTCCTGAGGTGCGCTTACTACCAAGCATTCAGGCTTGATAATTCCCGCTTTTTCAGCAGCAATTTCTGTAAGAGTGTTCCCTAAGAGAGCGCAATGATCAAAAGAGATAGGAGCAATAAGCGCTACTTCGGGTGCTTGAATGACGTTCGTAGAATCAAGACGGCCACCTAAACCTACCTCTGCAACTACTATGTCGCATCCCTGACGTGCAAAATACAGAAAAGCAACCGCCGTCATAAGCTCAAATTCGGTAGGATGTTCGCTCATTGCTTCTGCTGAATCACGGACAAGAAGCGTCACTTCGCAAAGTTCTTTGCGAGAAATAGGCTTTCCGTTTATGCGTATGCGTTCTTCGAAATACTCGATATAAGGGCTCGTGAAAAGGCCTAATTTATAGCCCGCTGCCTGTAAAATGCTCGCCATACAAGCACAGGTCGAGCCTTTACCATTGGTGCCTGCCACATGCACAAAGCGTAAAGAATCCTGAGGATTGCCGAGACGTGCCAACAGCTCACGTGTTCGGTCAAGCCCTAAGCTCATCGTATGCCATCGAGGCTCATTGATATACGCAACCGGATCAAAATCGGGATCAACGTTAAGGTCAACACCAGAGCCAACATGAGAAAGCTGGGAATCGTTAAGCATTATTGGTCCAATCCTTGCCCACTACCACTTGAACATCGGTCTTTAACGAGTAATACACACCCGCAGAAACCGTTCTTCCTGTCCCAAGTGTCTGCACAATAGATTCAGCAGCAGTTTTGTCTTTTTCTTCACGATAAATAACCAGCGTTTCATCGTAGACAAATGATTCCGCATTGCCCGTTTCTTGAACCTGATAACCGTTGCTCGTCAAGATTTCTGCCGCCTGTGCACTGTAGCCATCAATTCCTGCTCCATTTAAAACAATGATAGAAACAGAGCTCTTATCAACCCCACTGGTATCGACAGAAATATCCATATCCTGCCCGGACTTAAATTCCTCCAGCACCTGAGAAAGCGACGAATTGACCGACCAATACACGCCGTCACCTGCCGTAATATCACTTCCAGGAACTATTGCCGAATAGATTGTTGCTTCGTTATAGATTCCCGCAATGGAATTGAGTGTGTCGTAGCTCATATCGGTTTTGATTTTGCCAGCAATAGTATCGGCACTCATGGCAAAACCAATGCCACCTTTTGTCTGAATTGCATCGATTAACGAAGTAAATATCTGATTTTGGATCGAAGAACGTTTTTCAAATCCATCGTTATAGTTTTTAGCACTTACATAAGTAAGAGCCTGTTCACCATTGAGCGTCTGCTCGCCCGGATCAAGCACGATAGTTCCCACAGTAGGATCGTCCACGTAGGTATCTACATTTACCTGCAGGCCACCAAGCGCATCGACAAGTGACACAAAATCACTATCCGTAATGCGAACATAATGATTAATATCCTGCTCGATCAGAGAAGAAACACGTCTTACCAGTTCTCCTTCATTTACCGCATAGGGTGCATCACGAAGCATGGTTGCGGATTCAGGAGCATTGTCATACGTTTCCGAAATCGCACTAGGGATGTTCAAAATCGAAATTGTTTTGTTTGGCACATCTACTCGCATAACAGCCAAATAACTTGCGGTTTCACCCGCAGGATCAGAATCCGAAATTCCCGCAAGCAATATATAGAAAGGATCAGTGTCCGAGGCTGGCGCCACAAGCGCATTGCTTACTTCAGAATCATTTAAAGCCATTGAAGAAGAAACGGACCCTCGAAAAGCGCAGTTGCCCAACGTTAAAGCTATAGCAACCACCACCAGAATCACGAGTCCGATCATGACATAACGCATTCGATCTCGCCTGCGCATAAAAGTCGCTGTACGAGAACCGCCTGCTTGATGGCGAGCGGTACGCTCATCCACCGAACGCGATTGAAAATGGATCTGATTTATTTCCCCTGATCGAGTGTTTACCCGCTGAGAAGAAGGACGTCGATGAGCATTTGCCCCTGTAGGGGCACGATGAGTGTGCGTACCTGTTTGCCTACGAGCATGCGACCCCACTACCGAAGACGACCAAGCATCTTGACGGCGACGAGAAGATCGTCTCGAAGGACGTCCATGCATACTGTCCTTACGTTTTCCAAACATACCTAAGAGCTCCTAGCCCAACTCAAATTCAAACGCCCTAAGCACTAAAGCGTAGTGCGTTCGACCTGAGCACCAAGGGCACTGAGTTTTCCAACATAATCTTCGTAGCCACGATCGATGTGATAAATATCGTGGACTACCGTTTCACCTTCTGCCGCAAGACCAGCAATAACCAAAGCCGCTCCTCCACGAAGATCAGGCGAAGAAACTGGAGCACCTTGGAGTTTTTCTACTCCCTGAATAAGCGCATGATGACCCTCTACGGTAATGTCTGAACCCATACGATTTAGTTCAGAGGCAAACATAAATCTATTTTCAAAAATATTTTCAGAAATTACTGAGTTTCCCTGAGCGAGTGCGGTAAGCAGCATGAATTGAGCCTGAAGGTCAGTAGGAAATCCGGGGTGTGGAAGAGTCTGGATATCAACTGCCTGAAGAGGTTTTTCACGATATACCGTAATGGAATTATCTGTCGTGGTTACTTCGCAGCCCATTTGCTCCAATTTCATAATAGCCATTCGCAAAAAAGAAGGATCAATGCCTACCGTTGTAACAGGACCACCTAAAAGTGCCCCAGCAGTTAAATAGGTTCCCGCTTCGATACGATCGCCAACCGTGGTGTGTTCACAAGGATGCATTTCGGAGAGCGAAACGCCATGTACGGTAATAGTGGGAGAACCAGCCCCTTCGACATGAGCTCCCATTTCATTGAGCATGTTTGCCAAATCGACAATTTCTGGCTCTCGTGCTGCGTTGTCGATGATTGACGTACCTTCAACCGCTACTGCTGCCATAAGCATATTCTCGGTAGCACCAACGCTCGGAAACTCCAGCAACACATCTGCCGCATGAAGTCCGTTGGGGGTTGATGCGTACAGATAACCATGCTCGTTCTTAAAATGCACACCCATAGCCTGCAGCACTTTGAGGTGCATATCGATTTTACGAGCGCCTAAGTTACAGCCACCCGGCATTGCCACTTTAGCGCAACCAAAGCGCCCTAGCAGTGGACCTAGTACCGAAATGCTTGCACGCATCTTAGATACCAATTCGTAAGGAGTTTCATGACCTTCTGCATGGGTGGTGTCCACCACGAGCGATTTGTCCTCCCAATACACTTCAGCGCCTAAGCTACGTAAAACCGCGCTCATTATATCGGTATCGGAAATGTGCGGAACATTATGTAAAACGCTTTTGCCCTGACCTAAAATCGAAGCGGCAATAAGCTTTAGTGCAGAATTCTTTGCGCCACCTATCTGAACAGTGCCCGATACGTTTTTTGTTTCGCGCGCAATAATTACTTCTTCAGACATACCTATCCTTTCGAATAAGCTTTAAACTTTCCCGCAAGAGATCCTTGCTCTCCTCGCGATATGATTTATGCAGAGCCGAACTCATTCCTGCCGCGATGCGTTCCACGCGAAGTCGAACTCGTTCCTTCCGCGATACACCTCGTGCGAAGCCGGAAATTCTCCTTCCGCGATACACCTCGTGCGGAGTTGGAAAGGCAAAGCTTACCAAAGGTTTTAATACCTTAGCCGTTACTAACTATATTCTTTTGAACTCATTCATTATAAATAAGAGAAGGGCTAATACTTCCAACCCCTATACAGGTTACATATTTGTTGAAACGCGCTGGTGTCGAGTTGTTGTGCTCGAGTCAAATCGTTGCAGTAATGTCGGATCGCCATGCTCGTGTCGAATCGCTGCGTTTTTGCTTAATATCGGTTTTCTGCCACATTTTGGCTAGCCCTGCGAAAAGTAAGGAAATTTTTACCGGACAAACTTCTCTTTTTGTTTCACTTTTAAGGAGAAAATCGAAGAATAAACTCATTCGACCCTAAGTTGTGTCATATCGTGTGAAAGATAGCTCAACAAGTATCACGTATTTATTCACGGCTAAAGAAAATGTGTCAAAATTACCTTTTTTGAACCCTTCTAAAAGTTTGAGCATTTTTTAATTCTTTTAAAAATCACGAAAATCTAGAAGATTCTAATACAAGAAAGATCCTGGCATTTTCGAAAACCTCGAACTCATCAATCCCAAAAATCTTTCCAAATTAAAAGAAAAGAAGGTTGTTACACAAAAGGGTCGCACTATGTGCGACCCTAAAATGTGTTCTATGAAATGCTCTTTGGCAGACCAGAAGCGTTTAATCCAAAACGTTTCTCGATCATCAAAGTTTCTAATCAAAAGTTTCCTTCATATCAAGCACATCTGATCGAGACCCTCATACGCATCAAGCCCGTTTAATCAAAAGCCTCCTACACATCAAGCAAACTCGATCGAGAACCTCTCGAATATCAAGCACGCTTGATCGAAAGCTTCTTGAGCATCATAAGCACTTGACCAAACACCCGTTAAACACTAGATGTGTTTAACGGGTGTGTTTAATCGAGTTGCTGTTTTATTCGCCCAGCATGAAGCGAGTGAAATCAACGATTTCAATGGTAGTACCCAGCTGCTTAGCAACTGCAGCAGTGTACTGATTTACGGACTGATCAGGATCCTTTACGAAAGCCTGCTCGGTCAAGCAGCTTTCCTTATAGAACTTCTCCATACGGCCCGTAGCAATCTTTTCCTGAATGTTCTCTGGCTTGCCAGATTCAGCAGCCTGAGCCTTGTAGATGCTCATTTCGTGCTCGATGATTGCAGGATCTACAGATTCACGAGTTGCAGCAACAGGGCTTGCAGCAGCTACCTGCATTGCGATGTCGCGGCCATACTTCTTGAAGTCCTCATTAGTTGCGAAAGAGGTATCGCCCAACTTAAACTCAACAAGAACGCCAATCTTGCCGCCACCATGAATGTAGCTTGCAACAGCACCTTCAGGCTGACCAGCATAAGCGAAACGAGCGAGCTGAATGTTTTCGCCGAGTGTATGAATAGCGTCGGTTACAACATCCTCTACCTTTTCGCCTTCAATTTTGGATGCTTTAAGAGCGTCCATATCTGCAGGCTTGTTAGCAATAACAGCAGTTGCAATCTTTTCTGCATATGCATGGAACTTTTCGTTCATGCCTACGAAGTCGGTTTCGCAGTTCAGCTCAACCAAAGCGCCTGCCTGGCCATCTTCGGAAACAAGAGCCATTACCATACCCTCATTGGTTGCACGACCCGCCTTCTTAGCAGCAGCTGCAAGACCATGAGTACGAAGAACGTCTACCGCCTTATCGATATCGCCTTCAGCCTCAGTAAGAGCCTTCTTGCATTCCATCATGCCAGCGCCGGTCATCTCGCGGAGTTCTTTAACGAGAGCTGCGGTGATTTCTGCCATGTTCATTCCTTTCTTAAAAACCTTTGCGGATAGCCCCTTTAGAAAGGAGCAATAAGCCTATTTAGGAACAAAGTTACTCTGCAGCAGCTTCGGTTGCAGCTTCTGCAGCTGCCTCAGCAGGAGCTTCCTCGGTTGCTTCAGCAGTCATTTCTTCCACGGTAACAGGAGCGCCAGTACCTGCGATAACTGCGTCAGCGATGAAGTCTGCCAGCAAACGAACGGAACGAATTGCGTCGTCGTTTGCAGGAATGCCGTAATCTACGTCGTCAGGATCGCAGTTGGTGTCGAGCGTACCAACAATAGGAATGTTCAGACGATGAGATTCATGAATTGCGATCTGCTCGCGATTGGTATCGATAACGAATACCATATCAGGAACCTTTTTCATGTTGCGAATACCATTGAGGTTGGTCTGCAACTTAGCAAGTTCCTTGCGAAGCAAAATCTGCTCTTTCTTAGGAAGAACTTCCATGCGACCATCCGTCTCCATTGCTTCGAGCTCTTCCATGCGCTGAACGCGAGAGCGAATAGTAACGAAGTTGGTCAGCATACCGCCAAGCCAGCGAGCGTTTACGTAAGGCATACCACAACGGTTTGCCGCATTAGCAACAGACTCCTGAGCCTGCTTTTTGGTGCCTACAAACAAAACCGTGCCACCCTTTTCAGCGCAACGAGATACTGCGGTGTAAGCAGCGTCCAGACCGTAGAGGGTTTCCTTCAGATCGATGATGTAGATGTCGCCACGATTACCGAAGATATAGGGCTTCATCTTAGGATTCCAACGACGGGTCTGATGACCGAAGTGGGTGCCTGCATCAAGCAAGGACTTGATAGTAATTTTTGCCATGTTTTCTCCATTCGTTAAACCTCTGCGTGGGTTCATCCCCATTTCGCAACTAGGCAAGAGTTAATACCACCTGCGCCCACTCTTGCTGATGGGCTCTTACTGTTAAAGCCCAGCAAATGCTTCAGGCGCATTAAGCGTTCTGTATCAAGCACTTCCTCTAGTCACTAGCGAAAACAGGTCCGCCACGCATGCGAAATACTTACGCTGCCCCGCATACAGCCCCTTGCCGAATGCAGTTTCTTGACGAAGTGACTCTATGGCAAATGAGCACACTACGACAAATTTGCAGCCTTTGCAGTATAGCAAGCTGGCAAACAAGTGCAAGGTTTTAGACACATTGAGAACACGTTCTTACAAAACTCATACATTTATGGAATACACTCGATGCTTATGGATATATGTTCGGCAGCCACAAACAAATGCCAAATACCCCAAGATCTATAAGCAGTCGCTCGAGCGCTTATGGACGGGATTGCTCAGGATGCTCCGAAAGCAATGTCACGCATTTATGGACGCAAATCATGCGATTTGAGTAGAAATTGAAGCCATAAAGCAAGCACAGAGGCGGATAGGACGGATATAGGATTCTGCGACAGGTTACAAGGTTATAGGGCTGCAGGGTTATAGGCTTGTGCAAAATAATTGGAGCGATACATTTATATGCCCCAATAGGGTTATAGAAAATGCGGGCCCCTCATTGGGACCCGCGAACATAATTTAGACTTATTGGACTTAGCGAACTTACTGGACTCGTTTGTTAATTAGACTGCAGAAAATTTGTTAAGGTGCGTCTCATTAGCAACACTGGTTAGCAACGCCCAGAGGATTAAAGCTAACCCACCAGCTCATCCAGGATTAAGACTAGCCCACCAACTCATCCAAAGTCTTTGGACCACAAACCGAACCATCAGCCATTGCAGCTTCGATCTGTTCGTCGGTATATCCCAAATCCTTCATAACAGCAACAGTAGAACTTCCCAACTTGTCACTCGGCGTATAAACCGGAGCGGGCTCGGATTCAAACTGAATAGGAACCGTAGGAATGTTTCGATCAGCTTCAGGATAATGAATCTTAACCAAATAATCGTTGTCCCATACGTTTTGATCTTCATATACATCCAAAGGCGTCTGGCATAACTCAATAGGAATACCTGCATCCTTGAACAGCTTCAAGGCTTCTTCAGCGGTCATCTTTGCGAGCGCTTCATCCATAATGCCTACTACTTCAGGATTCAAGCCTGCCTCATTCATCTTGTTGCAATTAACCAAACGAGGCTCATCGATCAAATCTTCGCGTCCGATAAGACCCATGATCTTGTTGTAGTCGCGATCGTATTCTGGATCACACATTGCCAAATATTTACCATCGCCAGTCATGTATACGTTATTGAAGGGGCAAATTACCTCCAAGCGACTCTTGGGATAAGGGTTACCATACTGAGCAGAAATCATACCGGTCATCAGCGCATAGACACCTGCGTGCTGAAGTGCACAAGTTACATAATCGCCTTCGCCTGACTTTTCACGTCCAATAACGGCTGCACAAATACCTGCTGCCAAGAACATTGCTGCCTGCAAGTCGCCATAACCGTTAGTAGGGATCATAGGTGAATCGCCACGATTTACCGTAGTGCCAAATACGCCACCACGAGCCATATAGCAAGTTACGTCGAACCCAGGATCGTCCTTTTCGGCACCCTTCTTCCCGTAACCAAGCCCATGACCCATGATCAAACGAGGATATTTTGCATGCAAAGTTTCCCAATCGAGACCCATCTTGCGCAAAGACTTAGTACGCGTATTCGTAATGAAAACGTCTGCCTCTGAGAGCAATTTATCCATTACTTCTGCGCCCACTTCGCTTTTTAAATTAAGTGAAATAAAACGCTTGTGTAGGTTGCACATATCGAATGCGAGATTTTCTTCATCCGACATAGGCATGTTAAATACAGCTGCTTGGGTTACGCGCAGGGGATCACCCTTTGCAGCTTCAACTTTGATTACGTCGGCTCCCCATTCACCAAGAACGCGACCTGTTGCAGGAGTTGCCATGTAGGTAGTTAAATCTACAACCTTTATTCCCTCGAGCGGCTTCATGCGATTCTCCTCCCCCTCAGGCAAACACTTTTGCATCATGCGCTTTAGTTTTAGTCCCCTTTAACGCATCGCGTTACTCGCGCACCTGAGAACAATTGACTTGTAGCCCGAATAAGCTTATAGCCAGAATTAATAGTGTTCTTTAATTATAGGTATAGAAGGTATGAATCAAAAGCTTTCAACCATGACAAAAATACCGTTTATTCGCCTAACTATTAAAAGAGCTAATAGACGAAAAAGTGGTTCAAAAACGTTAATCTTTGAATTAAAAAGTGTTTATGTGATTAACGCCATCATACACTCGACAGGGCGCTACCCATGCGATCAGCAGCACCTAGATACAACTCGAATAACGCTCAAACAACAAACGCTCTACATCTCGACGCAGTAATATTATCGATCACGCATTGCTTTGAGTTTTGCCAGCACTTCGGGATTAAGACGATCAGCAACGGTGTTCTTGCGCGAAACCTGAAGATTGCTATCGCGATCAGCCTCATCCGCCAAATCATCCATTTCGAGACTGAAACCGTTTGCACTCATACGATCCACGCCGCCACCAAACACCGCATCTTGGATAGAAGCATCGCTCGTAACCACCATCACCTCGACACGACGCTCGCGGGCATCATGGGAAAGTTTTTCGATGATCTTATCTGCCGAAGAGCCATATGGCGAAAACATGACTTTAACGCCGCCGATTGTTTGAGTTTTACCCGCAGATTCAGGATTATCAGCCGCATCAAAAACAATGATGGCTTTATATTCGCTACCCGCATATGCCGCAACATCGCTGATTAGCGCCTCGCGAACCATGTTGAATTTCTCGTAAGTGAAGTCCTCCCGATTACGCATATGAAGATAGCGCGAGCCACTACGTAGCACGTTATAACCATCAACAATAAGCAGCTTATTGCGTTTTTTAGCCACGTTTAAGCACCCTTTCAGATAGTCATTGCTCACACAGAGCGCATGCGCACTCGCGAGAAGACATTCGCCTTCGTCTAACAACTAATCAGTCGATTTATTTTGCTCGCGACATTGACGCATCCATTCATACATACACGCCGTTGCCGCCTGCGCTACATTAAGCGAGCCTACTTGTCCTGCCTGTGGAAGCGCGACTAAAAAGTCGCAATGCTCTTTTGTTAGGCGCGAAAGGCCCTCTCCTTCACTACCCATTACAAGTACCAAGCGGCCAGCCATCGGCGCGTCCCAAATACATTCCGTCGCTTGCTCAGAAGCACCCGCTACCCAAAAATTTTCTTTTTTGAGACGCTCGATAGTTTGAGCAATGTTGCCAACTTGCGCCACTTTAATATGAGAGATCGCTCCTGCGGAACTCTTATAAGTTGCTGCCGTCACACGTGCAGAACGTTTATTGGGAATCAGTATGCCTGAGGCACCTACAATTTCTGCCGAACGCGCAATAGCGCCTAAATTACCCGCATCGGTAATATGATCCAAAATAATGATAAGAGCTTGCCCATTATGTTCATCTGCATGCGTTTGAGCAGCATCGATAACGTCTTGAGCGCTTGCGTATTGATAGGGGCGCGTTTCCAACATAAGTCCCTGATGAGAACCGCGCTCTGATCGAGCATCCAAATCACTACGCTTGACCTGTTTTACCGAAACGCCCATCTTATGGCAGCGCTTGACAACATCAGAAACGACTTTATCTCCCTTAAGACCATCGGCAACATAGAGGCATTTGGCAGGAATATTTGCCTTTAATGCTTCTAAAACAGGTCGTTTACCTTCTACAAATTCTGCCATCGGCTTGCCTCCTGGCAACGATCGTCTCTTATCTCCATCACTACTGCACCCTTCGCGACACGCAATTTCGTCATTAAGCAAACTAATCAGCTGCCGCTGAATAACTCGAAAGTCAGTCGGTGCCTTTATAACACTTTTCATACGCTATTATGGCGCTTTTGTGGGTGCGTTAATTGTATTAAAAAAGCGAGCTACAAGAGCTCGCTTTAGAAATTAATCCACCTCATCGGTTCGAATCTTGACCTCCAAACAAGAAGCAAGATAAGAGCCGAAACATTTTCAAACTGGCTGGGCCAGCAGGATTCGAACCTACATAGCTGGTACCAAAAACCAGAGTCCTACCATTGGACGATGGCCCAGTAGCGCGGAGTCAAATTATAGCGGCAAGTCTTACTAAATTCAATGCAAAACTTAGCGCGTGCACAATTTATTGACACTGCCGCCGTCGCGGTTGATTCCCAAATTTTCCATTTGAGATTTATCTCGCGGTTAACTTCTGACTGCCGTCGCGGTTGGTTCCCAATTGTCGACGTGGTTAGTTTCTCACTGCCGTTGCAATTAATTTCCGGCTGATGCTGCAGCTAGCTTCCAGCTTACATTGCAGTTAGCGTAAAACTATTGCGGTCTCAGTTTGATAATTAAACGTGCGCCATTCCACGCAGCTCTACGCGCACCGCCTGACATCAATCCTTACTGAATACCCTCCAAATGAGGAATCATTTCAAAGCCAGCAGCCAGATCCTCATCAGTAGGAACGTAGTCGGTCATCGAACCATCCTTGTAGGACATGTAAGCCGCCAGGTCAAAATAGCCTGTACCGGTCAGGCCAAACACGATAGTCTTCTCCTCGCCAGTCTCTTTACACTTCAGGGCTTCGTCCATTGCCACTCGAATCGCATGCGCTGACTCAGGGGCAGGCAAGGTGCCCTCAACGCGTGCAAACAACGTTGCAGCCTCAAACACTTTTGTTTGCTCAACCGCACGAGCCTCATCAATGAAGCCATCATGGTACAGCTGAGAGAGAATGGGGCTCATTCCGTGATAACGCAAGCCACCTGCATGATTAGGGGATGGGATAAAGGCAGAACCCAATGTGTACATCTTTGCCAGTGGCGTAACTTTACCCACATCGCAGAAGTCATAAGCGAACTTACCGCGCGTCATGGTAGGACAACTTGCAGGTTCAACCGCAATGAAATACGGCGCATCCTTACCTGCCAACTTATCCGCCATAAAGGGAGCCATTAGACCACCCAGATTGGATCCGCCACCAGCGCAGCCAATCAAGATGTCAGCCTTTTCGCCTATTTTGTCGAGTGCCGCTTTGGTCTCCAGACCAATAATAGATTGATGCAGCAGCACTTGATTTAAAACGCTTCCTAATACATAGCGACATCCCTCGGTCGAGACCGCCTCTTCAACTGCTTCAGAAATTGCTGTTCCTAGCGAACCAGAATTCTCGGGATCTTTTGCCAGAATAGCACGTCCCACATTTGTTTCATTGGAAGGCGAAGGAGTCACGCGAGCACCGTAAGTTTCCATAACTGCTTTACGATACGGCTTTTGCTGCGCTGAGCATTTCACCATATAAACATGCAAGTCTAATCCAAAGAAACCACATGCCATAGAAAGCGCAGTACCCCACTGCCCTGCACCTGTTTCAGTGGTCAAGCAGGTCAATCCCTGTTGCTTGGCATAATATGCCTGCGCAATAGCCGAATTAAGTTTATGAGAACCGCTGGTATTGTTGCCTTCGAATTTGTAGTAGATCTTGGCGGGAGTGTCGAGCGCCTTCTCCAAAAATTCCGCATGTACCAAAGGAGAAGGACGATACATCTTGTAGAAATCACGTACCGGTTCAGGAATAGGAATAAAACGATCGGTCGTATTAAGCTCCTGCTTGGCAAGCTCTGTTGCAAACACGGGCTCTAAATCTTCAACCGTTACAGGCTTTAAGGTTTTTGGATTCAGCATGGGTGCGTGATCGGTCTTCATGTCCGCACGCAAGTTGTAATAGTGAGTAGGTAATTCGTCTTCAGATAGATAGGTCTTGTAGTCGGTGCTTACTCGCTTGTTCATAGTAGTGTCTCCTTACTTTTCTCAGGAGACAATGGCAATAAAAAACGCCCTGTCTCCTACCACTTACGTGCAGGGACAAGAGCGAAACTCCTGCGGTGCCACCACTGCTTGACGCTATACGCGTCCACTCATGAAATGCAATCACATTTCTGCTCTATAACGGGAGCACCCGTCTTTTGCTACTGTGCGAATGCGTTTACCGTACGGCAAAACTGATCACTGATTCACAAAAGCCCTCGGAGGTCCATTTGATGATTCGCTTCCTGTCGGGATCCCAGCACCCCCGACTCTCTGTGAGTGCGCTACCACCGTTACTTCCTCGTCAACGGTTTGTTGGAAGCAACTATAACAAAACTTTGCATCTACTCAAGGTATTTTTCCTTAATTGGCAAAATGAAAGTCTGAGAGAGGGGGGTTTGATTTTTCTTTACTGTCATTTCCTAATTACCTATTGACTTAGTAGGTAATTAGTGATGATATATTCCTACCTTATTGGTAGGTTTTGAAAGGAACACTTATGACACGCCTTTATCCTTCTGTAGATCAGTTAGTCGGAAGCACTCCCCTTGTGCGACTTTCACATATAGAAAAAGCCCAAAACATCCCCGCTACTCTTCTCGCAAAATTAGAAATGTTCAATCCGGCCGGCTCAGTAAAAGATCGTATTGCGAAAGCCATGATCGAAGATGCTCAGTCTCAAGGATTGCTCACCCAAGATTCGGTAATCATTGAACCAACCAGCGGAAACACCGGAATCGCTCTCGCGTCGATCGGCGCAATGAAAGGCTATCGCGTAATTTTGGTAATGCCTGAAACTATGTCTATTGAGCGCCGACAGCTCATGAAGGCGTATGGCGCGGAGCTTGTTTTAACCGAAGGAGCAGCTGGCATGAAAGGCGCCGTAGCGAAAGCTGCCGAATTGGTGAAAGAAATTCCGGGAGGCATATCCCTTGGACAATTTACCAATCCTGCCAACCCAGAAATTCATCGCCGTACCACTGGGCCCGAAATCTGGAACGACACCGACGGTGCCGTAGATTTCTTTGTTGCGGGTGTCGGAACGGGAGGAACTATTACAGGTGTTGGCGAATATCTAAAAGCCCAAAACCCTGAAGTACGCATTGTTGCCGTAGAACCCTCCGATTCAGCGCTCCTTTCAACAGGCGTTGCTGGCCCTCACAAAATTCAAGGTATTGGAGCAGGCTTTATCCCTAAAACCCTCAATACTGAAATATATGACGAAGTGATAGCCGTTTCTAATGATGATGCATTCGCCACAGCAAAACTTATTGCACAAAGTGAAGGTGCTCTCGTTGGCATTTCATCTGGAGCTGCCCTCAATGCCGCAATCCAGATAGCTAAGCGCCCCGAAAATGCGGGAAAAACCATCGTAACTTTATTGCCCGATACGGGCGAACGTTATCTTTCCACCCCGCTTTTTAGTGAATAGAAAAGAGGAATCTTATGGAAATATATGCCGATAACGCCGCAACCACCGCATTGAGTCCTCTCGCACTTGAGGCAATGCTTCCCTTCTTCGACCAAACGTATGCAAACCCTTCAAGTCTGCACGACCCAGGACAGCGCGCCGCCGAAGCGCTCGCACAAGCACGGGAGAGCATCGCACAATGCCTAGGATGCTCTGCTCAAGAAATCTATTTCACTTCAGGCGGAAGCGAAGCGGACACTCAAGCACTTTTAAGCGCTGCCGCTCTTGGCGAAAAAAGAGGTAAGAAACACCTCGTTTCAACCGCTTTTGAGCATCATGCAATTCTTCACACCTTAGAGGCGCTAGCAAAACGCGGTTTTGAAGTAACCTTGCTCGAAATCCCTGACACAGGAATAATAAGTCCCGATCAAGTTCGCAAGGCAATCCGTCCTGACACCTGCCTTGTTTCGGTAATGTTTGCGAACAACGAAATTGGCACCATTCAACCCATTTCGGAAATCGGTGCTCTTTGCCAAGAAGCAGGTGTGCTTTTTCATACCGATGCAGTACAAGCAGTAGGACATATTCCTGTTCAAATACAAGATTCCAACATCGATCTGCTTTCACTTTCTGGTCACAAATTCCATGGCCCAAAAGGAATTGGTGCGCTCTATGCTAAAAAAGCCATCCGCTTACAAAACCTCATCTATGGAGGTGCCCAAGAACGGGGTAAACGCGCTGGTACTGAAAACGTTCCCGCTATCGTTGGCATGGCAGCTGCACTCAAAGAAGCCTGTGCCTTACAAAAGCAGCATCAGCTCCATCTATGCGCCATGCGCGACAAACTCATTGAAGGATTAGCACGCATACCTCATAGCGCGTTAAGTGGAAGCGCCGAAAATCGTCTGCCTGGAAACGTACATTTTTGTTTTGAGGGTATCGAAGGAGAATCTCTTTTGCTGCTTTTAAGCGATAAGGGAATCTATGCCTCTTCAGGTTCTGCCTGCACATCAGGCTCTCTCGAGCCAAGTCATGTGTTGCTTGCCTTAGGCAGACCCCATGAAGTAGCACACGGGTCGCTTCGTTTGAGCTTGGATGAATCTATTACCGAACAAGAAGTTGACTACCTAATCGACTCAATCACTGACGTGGTTGCCTACCTTCGCAGCATCTCCCCGTTATGGCAGGAATTAATTGCGGGCGAAAAGGATTTTATTCTCTAATCGTTTTTTAACGACGCTTTGAATCCCCTGCCATTTTTTGATTACACCCTTCCGAATTATCTTTTACCCATATTTAGGAGTGAATACTCATGGCTTTATACAGCGACATTGTTATGGATCATTTTCGTAATCCCCGCAACGTGGGATCGTTGCCCGATGCTAACGGCATAGGCGAAGTAGGTAACGCCCAGTGCGGCGATATTATGAAGATCTATCTAAAAATCAACAACGACATCATTGAAGATGTGAAATTCGAAACCTTCGGTTGTGCCTCCGCCATTGCCTCCAGTTCGATGGCAACCGAGCTCATCAAGAATAAGCCCCTATCCGAAGCTCTCCAGATCACCAATAAATCCATCGTCGAGACTTTAGACGGGCTACCTGCTCATAAGGTTCATTGCTCGGTGCTCGCAAAGGAGGCAATTGAAGCAGCAGTGAATGACTATTACGAAAAACAGGGCGAATCAAAAGCGCTAAACTAAAGCAAGGCAAAAACGAACAGCAGCCATGCAACTTACCTTGCCGACAATTGTGCGAGTAAACAACAAGCACAAAAAACTTTAAGTAAGGTCGATTGACTAGAACAAGTGCATGGCTTTCTAAAACGTATAATTCGATTTTACGAAGGGAGGATACGTCATGTTTATTTCAACGAGGGGCCGCTATGTCTTACGCGTCATGATTGACTTGGCAGAAACCAGCAACGGCGAATACGTACCCATGAAAACCATTGCCGAACGCCAAGATATTTCCCTCAAATACCTAGAACGTATCCTTCCTATTCTGAAGAAGAACGGGCTTGTAGAGGGCATCCAAGGCAAAGGAGGCGGATATCGCCTCTGCCGTGCGCCCGAAAAGTACCCTGTTGGTGAAATATTACGCCTTACCGAAGGAGATTTAGCTCCTGTAGCATGCCTCGAATGCGGCGCTGCACCCTGCGATCGACGCAACGAATGCCGCACCATTGGAATGTGGGAGAAGCTCGATTCCCTCATTAACGATTACTTCGATGGGGTTACAATCGCCGACTTAATGAAAAAATAAACAGTCAATAGGTAGAGCTTTACCTTTCGTTGTAGCTCGTATCGAAACGCCGCTTTGAAAGAATGCATGCAAAAACGTCGCCCTGGATTAGCTCCCTCAATCTCTGGGATAGGACAAAACAGGTGTGCGACATTCTAGCGACGTTATTTGCATTCTTGAAAAGCGATAAAGCGTGAAGTCGAGTCGGATAGAACTTAAAAGCGTTATTGGTGTCGCTTATTGCTCGTTAGGCTTTTTCATTAAG
>ERZ838483.670-NODE-670-length-40521-cov-10.339025_pt1 | contig 40521 bp, 34 predicted proteins | sample MGYA00519939_ERZ838483 | MGnify/ENA primary metagenome ERZ838483 (study PRJEB31850, sample SAMEA3708836) | human gut metagenome | biome: human gut; feature: human-associated habitat; material: faeces | place: China | collected 2014 ... | reverse complement strand
AGAGCGCTGCGTTCGGGACGCAGAGGTCGTGGGTTCGAATCCCGTCGCTTCGACTCCTTGGTAGGGGCACCGGAACACTTGAGAAATCAGGGTTCCGGTGTTTTTCGTTGCATTGCATAGCAATCATTGACCCGAATGAATAAATTGTAGAAAAATCCACTGTGAGCGATAGTTTTTTCTATTGCAACAGTGGATTTTTCTACGTTAAGATGTATATGGCAATTCAGATTGAGAGACAGGAGCACAGGATGAAAGGAAAAGGAATACATTCAAGATCGATTTTTGTACAGCTGGTAGTATTTTCGCTGCTTGCCAGTCTGGTTCCGATCTTGATTATCAGTATATTTTTGTTTTATAAGCTGGACAGTACGGCACAAGCGGAGACAAAGGATTATCATGAGCAGATTACTTCGCAGTATATGAAAAATATCGAGGAAAAACTTCAGCAGTACCGAAACAGTCTGGAAGTGATCGCCAATAATACGGTGATTCTGAAAACACTGACGGATGAGACAATGAATCCGTATGACAGAGGAGAAGTGGTCAGCCAGGAGGTAGATAACTCTCTTTTGCTGGAGATGCAGAGCGAAGTGAGAAACTGTATGGTCTATTCCAGAGTGCAAAATTGTAAAGTATATGGCAGCCGGGCATCGATGATGCAACAGGCGAGCAGGGAAGTATGGTATTTACAGGATAGGGCGATGGAAGATGACCGATTTTCGTATTTTGCCCTGAACGATTCGGAACCGATTCTGTCACTGGTGAAGGATATCGAAGAACTGGATACGGAACATCTGAGCCGCTCGCAGCTGGGAATCATAAAACTGGATGTGGCGATGAAGCGTTTATTTGTACCGGCGGTAACGGAGAAGGACGAGAGTGCCACCTATGATGTCATCGTTTATAAAAACGAGGGAAAAGATGCGAAGATTCTGTATCAGACGGTGAAGAATAATGGAAGCGAGATCTTAAAAAAGTACTGGGAAGACACAGTTACGGAAAAGGATGGTGGAAATTCCAGCGGACAGATTTCTACTTATACGGTAGATGGTCAGACGTTGGAAGATTACGGAGTGAATCTTCTGTTTTTATTTGATAATCGGGATTCGTGGCAGAAGCGGGTGGAGATCATAGAAGCGATTCTTCCGTTGCTGCTTCTTCTGAGCGTGACCGTTACCGGATTGATCTACTGGTACAGCAAGGACTTTTCTTCCCGTGTGGAACTTCTGGTAAAAAAATTCCGCCGTGCGGAAACCGGGGATCTGTCTGTGAGTGAAGAAATCGGCGGTGACGATGAGATCGCTGTGCTTGACAAGCAGTTTAATCGGATGCTTGGCAAGCTGGATCAGCTGATCAAGACGAATTATGTGCAGAAGCTGGAAAATAAAGAGGCACAGTTGAAAAACCTGCAGTTGCAGATCAATCCGCATTTTCTGTACAATACACTAGAAACGATCAGTTCCATCGCGGCGGTGAAGCAGGTATTTATCGTGTGCGATATCTGTGGAAAGCTGGGGGAAATCTTCCGGTACAGTCTGGGAAAAGATTATGGAGAGCTGGTCCCGCTGGAACAGGAGATTGCACATATTAAAAATTATATGTTTATCCAGGAGATTCGCCATGGGGGCAGATTACAGGTATTTTATAATATTGATGTAGATGCGATGCATGTATATATTCCAAGGTTTATCCTGCAGCCGATCGTGGAAAATGCGATTTCTCACGGGCTGGGGAATCTGACCAGTGTCGGAACGCTGGAAATCTCTGCATTTGAAAAGAAAGACCGGCTGTATATCCGGATCGAGGATGACGGAGAAGGCATGGAACCGGAAAAAGTAGCAGAGATCATACGGTTTATCAATACTGCAAAACCGGTGGAAGGAAAGAAAAATATAGGAATCCGCAATGTGAACCAGAGAATCAAACTGGCATGTGGAGAAGAGTACGGAATCATTATTGAGAGTACTCCGTATCAGGGAAGTCGTTTTACCATACAACTGCCGATCATAAGAGAAGGAGAAAAAAATGAGACATAATGTATTGATCGTGGATGATGAACAGCTGATTCGCCAGGGATTATGGGCGCGAATCGAGTATCTGGGAATTGATGTGGATGAAATTTTTGAGGCGGACAACGGTCTGATGGCATTGGGGATCCAGGAAGAGCATCCGATCGATCTGGTAATCACAGATATCCGAATGCCGGATATGGATGGTCTGGAACTGATTCAAAAGATGCAGGAGAAAAATAACCAGATCAAGTTCATTGTGCTCAGCGGTTATGCAGAATTCAGTTATGCGGAGACAGCGATCCGGCTGGGTGTAAAGGCGTATCTTCTGAAACCGGTATCAAATGATGATCTGAAGGATGCGTTTGATAAGGCGTATAAAGAGATGGAGCAGACGGCAAATATTCGACAGGAAGTACAGATGAAAAAACGGATGGATCGGGAAAAACATGTGTATCAGCAGGAGAAAGCACTGAATGCACTCTTTTCCAGCCGGGAAACCAGTGTGATCACAAGAGAACAGCTCTGTGTAATCTGTGGATGTGATGAGAACATGTGGGGAACGGAACAGGTATTTTATCTGGCAGTGCTGCACATCAACAAGGAAAGCTTTGAACATCAGAGGTTTCGTCCGGTGGATCATGAACTGGTACGTTTTACGATCCGCAATATTTTTGAGGAGATCGATGCACAGTGTGAAAAACTTCTGGTCAACAGTCTGTCGGATGGCAGGCAGCTGTATGGGATCTTTACGCTGAATGATAAGAAAAAGCTGCGGATGGAAGTGGAACGGATCTTTCTTCGGATGCGCTCCGTGCTGGAAAAGAAGATGGGAATTTATCTGACCGTCGGTGTCAGCCGGTGTTGCAGTCAGGTGCAGGGAAAGGAAGCGGCAGAGGCGAGACAGGCGCTAAAGCAGCAGATCATCTATGGAAAAGCAAATATTTATTTTTATGAGGATATCAGGATCCTGGACGAACAGGAATTTCCGGTATCACAGCTGCATCTGCTGGAACAGTATATGGAGCACAATGAGATCTTTAAGGTGAAGAATCTGGTGCAGGAGATTTTTTCAGAGGAACTGGTGAAAAAATACGGCAGCGCCTATCTGCGGATCATGTGGATCCGGATTCTGAATATTTTGCTGCATCACTATGACCGAAGAGGAAGAAATGCGGCGGAGATCGAAAAATTGCTGCAAAGCTACAATCTTCCGGACCAGATCCAGTCGATCCAGGAGATCCGACAGAAGATCGTGGAGATGGTGATGGAGTGTGTATCCACGGAAAGCGTCACCGATGCCAATGCCAGAAGTAAGATCCAGATGGCGGTCGGTTATATTCAGGAGCATTTCGGGGAGAATCTGACAGTCAATGATCTGGCGGAACATTATGGAATGAGTCCGAATTATTTTTCGTCGATGTTTAAGAAGGAAATGAGCCGGTCAGCGGTGAACTACATTACGGAACTGCGGATCAACCAGGCGAGAGAACTGCTGTATCATTCGGAACTGAGTGTGGTGGATATCTCGAAGAAAGTGGGGTACGAGGACAGTCAGTATTTCTTCCGGGTATTTAAAAAATATCTGGGAATGACGCCGTTACAGTACCGGGAGGAAAGCAGAAAATAGAAAAAAGACTTGAAAAAATAACATCGTTTTTCGTAGAATTATCTACTGAAAAACGGTGTTATTTCTATTTTCGGAAAAGGAAGAAAGGGATATAGTGGGGGAACATGGAAGAGAAAACTTCCATGAGAGAGGGAAAGGGAAAAGAAACGATGAAACGAATGAGAAGAATTGAGAGTCCGAAGGTCGCGCAGCTGCTGTTTTTGCTGTGCTGGTTTGCTTATTTTACCTCCTATATCGGACGGCTGAATTATTCGTCAGCGATGACGGCGATGATTCAGGAGGCAGTTCTGACGAAGAGCCAGGCGGGATTTATCAGTATGGTATATTTCTTTGCCTATGGGATCGGACAGTTCTGTAACGGGATGCTGGGAGACCGGTTTCACCCCGGAAAGATGATTTTTACCGGTCTTGCGGTCGCGGCAGGGGCAAATCTCTGCATGGGATTGGTCAGTGGTTTCGGAGCGATGGCAGTGGTCTGGGGAATCAACGGGTACGCACAGGCAATGATCTGGCCGCCGGTGATCCGGATCTTCGCGGAGATGGTAAGCCGGGAACAGAAGATGAAGTTCTGTGTCAATATCGTATCTTCGCAGGTAGTAGGAACACTGGCTTCGTATCTGCTGGCTGCGGTAGTGATGTGGCTGATCGGATGGAGAGCAGTGTTCGGTGCGGCAGCGATCTGTCTGGGAGTGATGGCAGTTATCTGGATCATCGGGTTTGAAAAGATTGAAAAATGTGGAAAAGATCCGGAGGAGGATGTGGCAGATGTGGATAACGATGAGTCTACAGCTGCAAATACGGTAAATGCAGGACAGCAGGCATGGCTTGGTTCCGGTATCCTGATGGTATTATTCCCGGTGATCATCCACGGCATGTTAAAGGACGGAGTGACGACATGGGTTCCGACGTATATTACGGAGACTTTCCTCACTTCTCCGGCATTTTCCATTCTGGTGACAACGGTACTTCCGATTGTTAATCTGACAGGAGCTTATCTGGCACAGTATCTGTATCAGAAATGCAAAAAACAGGAGGCAGCCGCAGCCATCTGGCTGTTTCTGATCGCGGTGCTGGCACTGACAGGTATCTGGATCGGAAAAGATACTTCGATGATACTGACCATCGTGCTGTTTGCGATGACGACAGCATCCATGATGGGTGTCAACACGATATTTGTCAACTTCTTCCCGCTTCGCTATGAGACGATCGGAAAGGTATCCACAGTGTCCGGTTTCATGAACGGCATGGCATACGTGGGAACGGCAGTATCTACCTTTACGATCGGTGTCTTGGTAGAACAGAAAGGCTGGAACGTGACGATCGGAAGCTGGGTCGTGATGACGTTTTTGGCACTGGTGGTTTGTATGCTGGGGAGAAAGAAATTTTCGTAGCAGACGGGATAATCTACGACAAAGAAGGGATGCGCAATCGGAAGTACCTGCCGGATGGGACAACGGTCCTGTACCAGGTACAGGACGGACAGATCATCGGGGAACAGCACCTGCGGGAAGAACAGGAGAAACCGCTGTATGAGATGACCTTCAGCTATGATGCGGACGGAACCCTGTTTTCGATGAACTGTGACGGAAAAGATTACTACTACATCCTGAACCCGACGGGAGATGTGATCGCACTGGTAGACACCGGGTGGAACACTGTGGTAAGCTATACATATGACAGCTGGGGAAATGTGACCGCAATCGAAGGCGACCAGGATCTGGGAAAGAAAAACCCGCTCCGCTACCGTGGATATTACTGGGATGAAGAAACAGGGCTGTATTATCTGGCAAGCAGATATTATGGCCCGGAAGTTGGACGGTTTATCAATGCGGATGATACAGGGACTTTGGAAATACAAAAAATTTGTATGACAAAAATCTGTATGCTTATTGCGACAATAATCCGGTAATGAGAAAAGATGAAACGGGTGACATATGGATTACAGCGGTTGCCATTGGAGCTGGAATGGGTCTTCTTGGTCAATATATCAGTGATATCCAGAATAATATTTCTTCTGGAGCAAGAGGAATAAATATATTTGCGATCACTTCTTCTAGAAGGGACTATCTGGCATCGGCTGTTGGAGGAGGTATAGCAGCTATTCCAGGATTGAGCTTAGCTGGTACAATAGCAGTAGGAGCGCTTGGAAATGTTGTAACAGATTCTATAAAGAAAAATATTAAAAGTGGAAAAGATCTTGTTACAAGTGCAGTGTGGGGAGCAGGAGCAAGTGCTAGTGGTATTGCTGTGTCAAAGGGAGTGGCAGCTTTAAAAGTAAAAAAATCAATAAGATGCCGAGAGCAAAACAAAAAAGATATATAAATAGAAAATTGTATGGAGATTCGCAAGCTAATATTAATATAAACTACCATAAGTATATGTCTAAGCCAATAAAACAAAAAATAGCTGTTATAGAAAATAATTTAAGGACATTCAAGGCAGGGATATATTCAACGGTTACATCAACTATAGCAGGTTTTTTCAGGGGATAATAATGGAAAAAAAATTTGAATTGAAAAAGTATATAATTGATCAAAGTGTACAATTGATAACAATTATCATTTTGGAAATTTTTTTTTATTTTCAAACTTCAGATATAATTTTAATAACATTAGGGCTTGAATTGTTACTAGGATGTAGTTCAGTATACTTACTATGGCGCATAATAGTATTTCCACTAGATGTGTTACATGGATATGTGAAACAAGAGGTATGTTTTAGTAAAATGTGTAATATAGATGAATATGCAGTATATGGTACTTTTAAAAGAAGATATTTCTGTGAATGGAATTTTTATTATTCATCTAAAGGAAAATTAACATTGTTGGTTCCAGTTTGTAAGAGATATGAAGAAATTATAAAAATGAATAAACCGAAAACAGACCAAAAAGTAAGAGTTTATTATTACAAACATTCAAAGATATTATACTCATGGGAAGAACTATAGGGAGAGCAGATATGAATGGATCGGATTATAAAGACGCCAGCGAACTACAGGTGGTGACACTGGAAAATGCGATCTATTTATCAATGAAAAATGATGTGGCTTATGTGCTGCATGATGAACTGTTTTTATATGAGCAACAGTCTACAAAAAATGCAAATATGCCGTTACGCTGTCTGTTTTATGCAAGTGACACGTATTCGGTATTGGTGAAGGACAAGAATATTTATGGTACGAAGATGCTTCCGCTTCCATCGCCTACGTTTGTGGTATTTTATAATGGAAAGCAGAAGATGGATGAGGAAGGGGAGCTGAGACTTTCGGATGCATTTGTGAAGAAACAGGAGAATCCGAATCTGGAAGTGATTGTAAAGGTAAAAAATATCAATATGGGAAACAGTCGTGAACTTTTTGAAAAATGCAGACCGATGCGGGATTATATGATCTTTGTGGATAAAGTAAGAAGGTATTCACAGGAGCAGACCTTAGAAGATGCCGTGGAGCAGACGATTCGGGAGTGCATGGAAGAAGACGTGATGGCTGATTTGCTGAAGAGGAACAGGGCGGAGGTTGTAAGGATGTGTCTTTATGAATATGACGAAGAAAAACAAAGAGAATTTGACAGGGAAGAAGGCAGAGAAGAGGGTCGGGAAGAAGAACGCCAGAATACCCTGAGAGAAAAAGCACGTGCGGATGAAGCCTTTCGGAAAATTGCTATATTGGAAAAGCAACTGGCAGAATTGATGAAATAAAAGAAAAATTGTCCGGAAGTGGCGTTTGGCATTTCTGAATAGTCATTAAGAGTACATAATGTGAAAGCCAGAAAAAAGGAAGACGGTAAGAAAAAATTTACCGTCTTCCAGATGATATTCAGGAAAAAATTTCAAAGATTGAAAACAACTTCCTGCGCAGCCTTACAGATGCATCACCGGGCTTGTGCAGACGAGGTTTTCGAGGATGGTTTCTTTCTCGAAAAGCATCGGGATAATAATGGCATGTTCTGCGAAAGAAGTCAGCGGGATCCGGGCGGAGACGTTACAGGTGATAACCTGATCTTTTGTGCGGAGGGTGATCTTGTAGTCGTCTTCGGTGAGCGGTTCGTAGCCCGGTTTTCCGGTCTGCTGGATGGTGAAGGTGAGTGCTTCGCCATCGTTGTGTACTTCCAGCAGAGGCCCCTTGCATACCCAGGTACGCTGGTTGTGGATCGCATCGGAGAGTTCCTGGCAGACATCGCCGTCCGGTTCGCCCAGGATATAAGTGGAGTAATGTCCGTGCAGGCTGCTGTTGCCGTGAAGATCCATGCCGCAGGTAGCAGCCAGTTTCTCACCGGAGAGTACCAGGTCTTCCCACAGTTTTACGCCCTTTTCATTGACTTCGTGGAGCGGTTCCGGGTTGTTGAAGATCTCGATGAAGTCACAGCAGGAATAGTCAGTGATCGTCATCTCGAAACGGCAGCCCTGTGCGAACGGCCATCCGAAGGAATACGGATGAGCGACACCGACCAATGCCCCTTTTTCGCGGGCAGCCTGGAAGAGAAGTTCCGGTTTGTGTTTGTTGATATTTTCCCACGGCACATACTCGGTCAGGTTCAGGCAGAGGATATGTCCGTAGTATGTGGTATATTCCATGCCCGGGATAAATGCGATCGGCTGTGGATGCTCTTTCAGATAATTTTCAATTTTGTAATGTCCGGAGATGGTGTTGTGATCGGTCAGGGCGAACGCGTCCACGTGATCTGCCATCATAAAGTCCGTCAGTTCTTTGCAGGTAAATACTGCGTCGGATTCGTTGGTATGATTGTGTAATTCCAGTCTCTTATACATAAAAAGTCCCCCTTAACGTGCGCGTACCGTCAGCTGATAATCGGTGTTGTCCAGCAGTACGGAAAATACCAGAATGGTTACTTTCAACACACCCTCGATATTCGGCTGCGGAATACAGCCTTCCGTGGCTTCTGTTGCGGTAAAATGCATATGCCGGGTTGTCAGCTGTCTGTGGATATTGCCGATGAACGTATCGTTCAGGGTTGCCATGGTGTGGATCTCGGTTTTCATACCGTGATAGACAGCATCTTCCCATTCCTCCGGTGTTGGTTCTTCGATCCCGTACTCTTTTTTACAGTAGTCGAGCAGGCGCTGTTTCAGTTCCGGTGTCACATCTTCCGGGCGGAAGTGCTGCGGTCCAAAAGAAAATTCAATATCCAGTTCTTCATAAGTCTGATCCAGGCAGACGGTATAGGAAATCTGACCGATAAAGTCTTTACATAATTTTCCCCCTACCTGGTAAATGGTTTTCATTTCTTTCATAGTAATCTCCATTTTTATTCGTAGATTTTTTTACGATTTTTATGCGAACAACGAGTCGTTATGACACCGCTGTACTTTCAGAATACGCAGGCGGTCGGCTGATGTCAATAGTCTGAAAAAAATTGTAGAAAAGTCCAGTTAATTTGAAAGTTATGTACATTATGAGAAAAAAACAGATTTGCTATAATAGTCGCAAATATGGAGGAAAGGAGCAGAAAGTACATACAGATATCAGAAGAGGAATTGACGAAACAACAAAAAATGCGAAAATAATAAAGGAGAGTCACATGGAAAAAAGGACGCTGTATAAAGAAGGCACCTACAAAAAAGGAAATCTTCATACCCATACGACCTGGTCGGATGGTGTACATACCCCACAGGAGACTGCGGAGCATTATCGAAGCAAAGGATATGATTTTCTGGCTCTGACGGATCACTGGGTTTATGGAATTCATCCGGAATTAAACAGGGATGATTTTCTGGTGTTTCCGGGAACAGAACTGGATATTGAACTGCCGGGAAGAAAAGATCACCATCTGGTGGGCTTCGGACTTCCGGAGACGAATCGGATCCCGGAACATTATACGTTTGAAGAAGAACGGAAAAACGGTGTGCTGACAACCGCGGAACGTATCATCGAATATTTTGGACAGAGAGGAAATGTAACACTGTACGGACATCCGTACTGGTCAAAAGTTGATTCTACGGATATCAAGTATCTGCAGGGCATGATCGGAATGGAAATCTATAATCATGGCTCTGAATTTTTCGGAAATAACGGAAACTCTGAGACGTATTTTGATCATTTTCTGTTTGTGAGAAATAGGATTTTCTGCTTTGCCACCGATGATGCTCATGATATTGGAACGCATGATCTTGGCGGTTTTATTATGGTAAAGACCAGAGAATTTACACACAGAGGTATCCTTGACGCTATTCGGGACGGAAGTTTTTATGCATCCGGCGGACCGCTTCTGCATGATTTTTATGTGAAAGATAGTGTCGCATATATTACCTGTGAGCCGTGTCAGCATATTTATTTCCAGACACCGCACAGAGGCGATCACCTGTTTAGTGAAGAAGGAGATTGTCTGACAGAAGGAAGCTTTGCGTTAAACGGGGATGAAGAGTATGTAAGAGTGACAATCAAAAACAGCAGAGGCGAGAAAGCATGGACGCAGCCGATCTGGCTGTGGCTGTTTTAAGCTGCGCAGACAACGAACCAAAGCCTGCATGCCAGAGTACGAGCGGCCACCGTGATAACAGGAGAAAAAGAACATACAGGAGGTAGAAAGTTATGGTTGAATGGTTAAAAGATGCGGCTTTTTATGAGGTATATCCACAGAGTTTTTATGACAGCAACGGAGATGGTATCGGAGATATTCCGGGAATTACGCAGAAACTGGGATAAATCGAAGCGCTGGGATGCAACGCGCTGTGGATCAATCCGTGCTTTGTATCACAGTTCTATGATGCGGGATATGATGTGGAGGATTATTATCAGGTTGCACCACGTTATGGAACGAATCAGGATCTGGTAGATCTTTTCGAAGAAGCACATAAACGAAACATGCATGTGCTTCTGGATCTGGTTCCGGGACACACTTCGATTACGCATGCATGGTTTAAAGAATCCGCGCAGCCAAAGAAAAATGCATATACAGACCGCTATATCTGGACCAACAGTGTGAAAAAAATGATGGATGATGTAGACGGGATTGCGAGTGTTCTCCGTGGTTTCTGGCAGAGAGAGGGGTGCTGCGGCGTGAACTGTTTTTCCTCTCAGCCGGCCTTAAACTATGGATTTGCAAATATTACAGACAACAGCTGGCAGCAGCCGGTGGATGCGCCGGGACCAGTGGCAACAAATGTTGTGCTGAACCCGTTTGACAGGGTTGTGACGGCAAAAGATATGGGGATCGATCAGATGAAAGAACTGATCTGCTGGGGCGAAAAAATCAGAAAGACTGCGGAAGGTACCATTGAGATCGCGCCGAAGAGTATGGTATGGCTGATCGAAGAATAGGAGAAGAATGATGTTAAAATTAGTAACCTTTAATATCCGATGTGATTATGATCAGGACGGAGCCAACAGTTTCCGGTTTCGTAAACCTGTTATTTTAAAGAAACTTGCCGAAGAACGTCCGGACGTGATCTGCTTTCAGGAAGTGCTGCCACATGTGGCAGCATGGCTGAAAGAGAATCTGACAGATTATACAGTGATCGGCTGCGGAAGAAGTGAGACACTGGAAGATGAGCAGATGACGATCGCGTTTCGTACCGACCGTCTGAATCTGATCAACATGGAAACATTCTGGCTTTCCCCGACACCGTATGTGCCGGCAAGCCGATACAAAGAACAGTCCACTTGTCCGCGGGTATGCACGGAAGTGGTACTGGAAGATCTTCAGGAAAAGAAAGTATTTCGTTTATGTGATATTCATCTGGATCATATCGGTGTATTGGCGAGAACACTGGGGCTGTCCCAGATCTTAAAGAAGATGGATGAGGCGGTTCTGTTTGCAGGAGCACCGGTGATCCTTGCCGGAGACTTTAATGCAGAGCCGGATGGGGAAGAATTTGCAGTGATGAAAGAACGGACAGATTATGTAAACGTAACGGAAGGTATCGGAATCACCTATCACGGATTCGAACCGGAGGATGAGCCGGAGCGGATCGATTATGTATATATCAAGGAGTCTCAGGAAGGTTATCCGGGAATTCGCTGTACCGGTGTAAAAAAATGGGAAGACAAAGAAGGGGAAGTGTGGCTGTCGGATCATTATCCGATCTGTGTGGAACTGGAGTTTGTCGGAGATGGTAATCAGAAATGATTAAAATCATTCCTGTAAGATGCACGTCCATCTACAGGATCTGCCATTGGCAGTTTCCTTCAAGCCTTTTTCAAACAAGCTATGGAGAAGGTCATGGAGTGGACAAAACTATACAAAAATATGGACATTTTTATCAGTGTAGATTTTTCCACTGGCGCGAAAAGAAATGTCCATTGTGAGAAAAAAGGCTGCTTCGTATAATAACCTCATCAAACAACGAAGGAGGAAATCTATGAAAGCAGCAAGTGTTGGAAAGGCGAAAAAATACAAGCCGAAGAAACAGCCGCTGAAGAAACGACTGGTGCGTTACTGGCCGTTGTATCTGATGCTGCTTCCCTGCATCATCTATTATGCACTGATCTGTTATGTGCCGATGGCAGGTTCGGTTCTCGCCTTTAAGGATTATTCCTTTAAGAAGGGAATCTGGGGAAGCCCATGGATCGGACTGAAGTATTTTAAGACTTTCTTTTCCAGTTATGATGCACCGAGACTGATCCGTAATACACTGACGGTCGGTGTGATCAAATGTATTCTGGAATTTCCGTTTGCCATCATACTTGCCCTTTTGCTGAATGAACTTCGCAGCATGAAGTTTAAGAAGATCTCGCAGACGATCACTTATCTGCCGCATTTTCTCTCTTCTGTTATTATTGTAACCATGCTGCAGAGAATTCTGGCACCGAATACCGGTGTGTTGAATCAGGCGATCGCAGCAATGGGCGGAGATGGAAGCACATTCTTTCTGATGGAAGCAAAATATTTCTTCCAGATTCTGTTTTCCATGGATCTGTGGAGAAACATCGGATGGGATTCCATCATGTATCTGGCGGCAATCAGTTCCGTAGACCTGGCATTGTACGAGGCAGCAGAGATGGATGGATGCGGAAAGCTGAAAAAAATGTGGCATATCACACTGCCTGGTATCCGGGGAACGATCGGTCTTCTGTTTATCATGGGAGTAGGCGGACTGCTTTCTTCCGGTGTGGAACAGATCTGGCTGTTACGTACACCTGGTAACATGTCTCTGGCAGATACCCTTGATGTATATGTACTGCGTATGGGTATTCAGGGTGGACAGTTTGGATATGCAACCGCGATCGGTCTGATCCAGGGGCTGGTAGGACTGGTGCTGGTAGTAGTCTGCAACCGGATCTGTAAAAAGATCACGGAAGTCGGACTGTGGTAAAGAGGAAACAAAAGTCGAAATCAAATGTATAGTGGAGGAAACTACATGAAAAAGAAAATGGTAAAACGCCTGATGGCAGCTTCCATGGCAGGAACACTGGCAGTGACCATGTTTGCAGGATGTGGCAGCTCATCTGACAGCAAAGACAACAGCAGCGCGAAAACAGAAGATTCCAGCGAAGACAACTCCGACAAACCGGATACCTGGATCGCTGACCGTACCATCACCGTACAGGCTTACGTAGATGATATCGGAAACACACTGCCGGAAGATTTTAACAACACCGAAACCATGAAAAAGATCACAGAGCTGACCGGTATCAAACTGGATGTAAAATATACACCTGGTGACAGCGATGCAAAAGTTATGGCTTCTCAGCTGGCTTCCGGAACCATCCCGGATGTGATCATCTCCTACCTGGATAACTCCACAAGACCGGAGTTCCCACTGCTTTACAAAGCGGCAAAAGACGGAATGTTCGCAGATGTATCCGAATATATGAAAGACAGTAAAGTATATTCCAAATATTACGAGGATGATTATCTGCCGGATGATACGAAGAACAATATCGTATTCCGCGATGATCTGGACGGTGTATATCTGTGGCAGATGAATATTGATGAAGTAGACCGTTCTCTGGAATATAATGCAGACGATGAGTATGTAGGTGGTATGTACATTCAGAAATCCATTGCGGATGATCTTGGCATTGATACCAGAGAAATCAAGACACAGGATGACTTCTACAACCTGCTGGTTAAGATCAAAGAAGGCGGTTATAAAGATGACAACGGAAACGCTGTATATCCGTTAGGACCGAAATACTGGGGCGGATCTGTAGATGCTTTGAAATACATTGCAACCGGTTATGACTGGGGTGTCAGTGATGACTATAACCTGGATGAAAACGGTGATGTAAAACATATCGCAGAAACAGATTATGTATACGATGAAATCAACTTTGTCAGAAAACTTCTGGATGAAGATCTGATGAATCCGGAATTCTTCACCATGGATTCTACCCGTGCAGAAGAAGTATCCAAAAATCACAATTCCGCAATTATTGCCGATGTACATAACTACGAAGAGATCATTTACTCCAGCGAAGACTGGATTCCGTTAGGACCGTTGAATGATATCGCCGGAGATAACAAAGAAGTTGTAAACGGAAAGAGCGGCCGTGGATGTATGGCAATCTCCGCAGATGCAGAGAATCCGGAAGAAATCTTCCAGTTCTTTGACTGGCTGTCCACAAAAGAAGGACAGACGATCGCACAGTATGGTGCAGAAGGTGTATCTTATACAATGGAAGACGGATATCCGAGACTGACAGATGAAGCTCTGGAAAAACTGAACGATGGCGATACCGATTATATGATCAATACCATCGGTGCAGGATTTGGCGGATCAGGAAATTATTTCTTTGAATTCGTTTTAACCAACAAAAACAACCAGGATAACTTTGGAGAGTCCCGTCCGGGAGCATCTTCCGGCAATTCCACTTTCGCAAGAAGTGTACAGATCGCTGAGGATTATCCGGTAGAAAAGAAACTGGTTCCTGGTCTGGATGCGACAGCTTACATGTCAGCAGATGAACTGGCAGATGTAAAGATGCAGATGGACCTGCTTGACTGGGATGAAACATTTGTACAGGCTTGTTTTGCAAAAACAGATGACGAAGTAAAATCTATTGTAGAATCTTTCCGTGATCAGCTGAAAGCAGCAGGTATCGATCGCTTCGAAGAATATGTAAAAAATATTTATGACGAAGATCCGAATACAGTAACTTTCTACAAATAAAACAAAGATCCTGCCTGCCCCGGGTGGCAGGCAGGGGAAAGAAAAGCGGGTAAGATATAGCTTACAGAAAGGATTGGGTACGCAATGTATAAAAAAAAGATAAAGGTCAATCCGGTAGATCAGGCCCTTCAGATTCTGATTTATCTGATCATTATTGCACTCTGTCTGATCATTCTGCTCCCCTGCCTGAACGTGGTGGCGCTGGCATTTAATGATGGAGCTGATGCGGCCAGGGGCGGCGTATGGTTCTGGCCGAGACAGTTCACGATGGATAACTTCAAGGAAGTATTCAAAGACGGAAGTATCACAACAGCTTATATTATTACGATTGCAAGAACTGTAATTGGAACATTTTTAAGCTTAATGGTAACGACACTGGCGGCATATGCTCTGAAACAGGAAGATCTGCCGGGAAGAAAAGTTATCACTATGCTGATCACATTTACGATGTTGTTTGGCGGTGGTATGATCCCTACCTATATTCAGTACAAAAATCTGCATCTGTTAAATTCGTTCTGGGTTTATGTGGTGCCAAGTCTGGTAAGCGTTACGTATCTTTTGATGGTACGAACTTTTTTTGAAGGAATACCGGACAGTCTGGAAGAGTCGGCGAAACTGGACGGCTGTGGATTTTTCCAGACATATATCAAGATCATGCTTCCACTTAGTAAACCGGTTATTGCCGTAGTTGGTCTGTATACGGCAGTAAACCACTGGAATGACTGGTTTGCAGGGGCATTCTATGTTAATGATACAAAACTGTGGCCGGTGCAGACGGTTCTGCAGCAGATGTTGACAAAAGCAATGAATTCACAGCAGGAAGTAACTTCTGTTGCGCAGGCGCTGGCACATAATACGGTGTCTGTAACATCCGATTCTCTGAAGATGGCAGCAGTAGTTGTCACGACAGTTCCGATTCTCTGCGTATATCCGTTCGTGCAGAAATACTTTGCACAGGGTGCCATGATCGGTGCAGTAAAAGGTTAAATAAAAGAAAAAGTAAAAGAAAGGTTCTTTGCCTCGTTCAGCAGTTATATAGAGATAGATCTATGAGCGATGCGGGGAACCTTTTTCTGTGAAAAATGATATAGGAAATTACTGATTCTGAAAAATTCGGAAAAGCAGATTATATATAGAAAAGATACGAAATAACAGATGAAAAAGTACATGACCTGGATGTGCTTTTCCATGATAGAATAAGAAATGCGAGCTAAAAAGATGTGATTTATGGTACACTGGAGAAAACGGGCTGTGGAAGAACGACGGGGACAAAAAGACAGTTTCTGTGATCCGGCCCAAAAGAAAGGGAGAAGGTATGGACGCTAAAAAATGGGATGTTTATGTATACGGCGACGTCAATATTGATATTGTGATCCCGGGGGTGGAAAAGTTTCCGGAACCCGGACAGGAAGATGAAGTTTCTGTGATGGAAACTTTTGTCGGTGGCGGAGCTGCGTTATTTACTCTGGGAGTAGGCAAGCTGGGACTTCACCCGGTCTTTCAGGGAGAAGTGGGAGATGACTGTTACGGTGAACTGATTCGGAATAAATTCCGGGAAAGCAATGTGGACGATTCTCTTCTTGGGGTAAGTAAAGAGCTAAAAACGGGTATTTCCTTAAGCTTTACGAATGAAAAAGACCGTTCGTTCTTAACCTATCGGGGAACCAATGAAAAAATCAGCATCTCGCAGGTTGATGTAGAAAAAGTAAAAGAAGCCGCGCATATCCATGTGACCGGCTATGCGGGATCTGTCAATCATAACGAATACCTGGAACTGTTAAAGAAGATCAAGGTCGAGACACAGGCTACGGTATCCTTTGATGTGGGCTGGGATTCTACCGGCGAGTGGAAAGCGGAGATCAGGGATCTTTTCCCGTATATTGATGTACTGTTTATGAATGAGACAGAGGCGCAGCATTACGGAAGAAAAGAGACAGCCGAGGAAGCGGCACGGGAATTTGCCCGGACAGCCGGTATGGCGGTGATCAAGATGGGGAAAAAAGGTTCGATCGCAGTGAAAGACGGAAAACTGTATCAGGCAGCACCGTACACGGTGGAAGCGGTAGACACCACCGGAGCCGGAGATTCTTTTAATGCCGGATTCGTCTACGGATTTCTGAAAGGAAAAACCATGGAAGAATGCCTGAAATGTGGAAACGGATGCGGAGCACTTTCCGTGACTGCCCTTGGCGGCAATACCGGATTTCCGACAGAGGGCGGACTGGAAGCGTTTATGAAGAGTTGTGAAGCATGAATGGAGCAGAAGCGTGTCGCTAAAGCGGCCAGCCGCAGACGGATAAATTTGTAAAGACGGATTTTTTGCGGATGTGCTCAGGGTACAGCGATATAACTATAAAGCTGTCAGACAAATAAGATAAGAAAGACAACAGGAGGAAAAAACATGAAAATCGCAGTAATCGGCGGTGCAGGTGTGCGTACCGTAATCTTTATCAACGGACTTTTAAAGAGATATAAAAAACTTCATATCGATGAAGTGGTACTTTATGATATTCAGGAAGAGAAGCAGAAAATTATTGAAAAGTTATGTAAACATGTAGTGGAGAGAAATCATGAAGATCTGAAAGTATGGGCGGTATCCGATCCGGTAGAAGCGATCACAGGTGCGGATTACATCGTAACCACACTGCGTGTCGGCGGAGATCACTCCCGTGTAGTAGATGAGACTATCGCTCTGGATCTTGGTGTGATCGGACAGGAGACGACCGGTGTGGGTGGATTCTCCATGGCAGTCCGCACGATCCCGGTACTGATCGAGTACTGTGAGCTGATCAAAAAATATGCACCGGATGCATGGATCTTCAACTTTACGAATCCATCCGGTCTGGTAACACAGGCACTGCGAAGCGCCGGATACGATAAGATCATCGGAATCTGCGATGCACCGAGCAGCACAAAATTCCGTATGGCACATGATCTGGGAGTGGAGGAAGATGATCTGTACGTAGAATTCTTTGGATTAAATCATCTGTCCTGGATCCGCAGTGTGAAGAAAAAAGGCGAGGAAATCTTGCCGGAACTTCTGGCAGATGATGCTTTCTTACAGGGTGTACAGGAATTTTCCATGTTTGATCCGGAACTGTTGCGTTCCATCGGATTCCTGCCGAACGAATATCTGTACTACTACTATCACAGAGAAAAAGCGCTGGAGAATATCAAAAAATCCGGGGCAACCAGAGGAAAGACTATCGAAAACGTAAATATCCAGATGATGGATGAACTGAAACATATGGATATCGACGCGGATCCGGAAGGTGCACTGCAGATCTTCCTGTACTATATGCAGGTACGTGAAAACTCTTATATGAGCATCGAATCCGGTCTGGCAAAGCGGCCGCTTCTGGAAAAAGGTCAGCTGGAAGTACCGGACGGTATGGGATATGCCGGAGTTATGCTGGACTGCATCGAAGGAATGCAGAGTGAAAAAGGAAAATATCTGGTGTTGTCTGTGGAAAATAACGGAAGCATCCCGGGACTGGCTGACGAAGATGTGATCGAGACCACCTGTCTGGTATCGAAAGACGGCATCCATCCGGTAAAAGTAAAAGAGGTACCGGAACACTGCTATCTGCTGATCCGTCTGATTAAAATGTACGAGAAACTGACCGTGGAAGCAGTAAAGAACAAATCCAAAGAAACCGCGGTACAGGCACTGATGCTGCATCCGCTGGTAAATTCATATTCTCTGGCAAAACAGCTGGTAGATAAGTATGATGAAGTTTATGGGGGAATTTTCCGTTAGAGGAAAACACTTTCTGCAAGATGTGTCTGACAGTTTGCAGGAATGATCATTGAAACCGGCGGAAATTTGTAAAAATGTATTGGGAGGATAAAAAAATGCCATTTGATTTTCATAATCGTGACAGGATTGAGCATCTGTTAGAAGAAATCGAACAGCTGCGTTACAAAGACAGAAGGAATCTGTCCGGCTTCTCTTTCTGGGAGGACGACGGATCTGTAGGCAATCGTGAACCACAGGGCGAAGGCGTACCGGTAGAGCAGGGATTTTGCTGGACGGGCTGGGATCGCTATAACTGGCTGACGGTGACAGCTAAGATCCCGGAAAGCTGGAGCGGACAGGATGTTCTGGCGCTGTTTGATTTCGGCGCCAGCGTGGGAACCGGAAATAACGGAGATCCGGAGAGTCTGTTATATATCAACGGAAAAACATATCAGGCAGTGGACGGGAATCACCATGAAGTGTTCCTGGATGTGGAAAAAGAAGGCTATATTCAGGAGATGAAGTTCCGTCTCTGGTCCGGATTGAGCGGTGGTGGAGTGCCGGTTGATAATGTCATGGAAATCCGGCAGGCACAGATCGCCATTCTGGATCATCCATGTGATGATCTGTATTATCTGGCAAAAGCCGCACTGGAAACGTATGATCTGCTTCCGGCAAATCACGAGTACAAAGAGTGGATCCTGAACTGTCTGGTAAGATGCTTTACACTGGTTGATTTTACCGAATCGGGAAGTGAAGCGTTCTACGAGAGTGTACAGGAGGCGTGGAACTATCTGGACGGACAGATGCAGGGCCAGGGCAAACCGGATGTCAATATCAGTCTGATCGGTCATACCCACATCGATGTGGCATGGCTGTGGAGACTCCGTCATACCAGAGAAAAAGCAGCCCGCTCTTTCTCAACCGTAAACCGTCTGATGGAAAAATATCCGGAATACCTGTTTTTACAGACACAGCCGCAGCTCTATGATTTTATCAAAGAGGACTACCCGGACATTTATGAACATATCCGGGAACGTGTGAAAGAAGGCAAATGGGAGCCTTCCGGTGCGATGTGGGTAGAATGTGACTGTAACATCGCTTCCGGCGAATCGATCATCCGCCAGATTCTGGTAGGAAAGAATTTCTTCAAAAAGGAGTTCAATTACGAGAGTGAATATCTGTGGCTTCCGGATGTCTTCGGCTACTCCTGGGCACTGCCGCAGATACTGAAAAAATCAGGCGTGGATACGTTTATGACAACCAAGATCAGCTGGAACGACACCAATCGTCTGCCGTATGATACATTCCGCTGGAGGGGTATGGACGGGACTGAGGTGACCGCGCATTTTGTGACGACGACAGATCCGGGTGAAGATTATTATACATATAACGGAAATACCAGTCCGCAGGCGATTCGCGGGGTATGGGAGCAGTACAAGAATAAAGATACCAATAAAGATCTGCTGATTTCGTTTGGGTTTGGGGACGGAGGTGGTGGTCCAACCAGAACACACATCAAACAGGCGCAGATGGCAGATAAGATTCCGGGACTGCCGCATGTGAAGATGGAAAAACCGACGGATTATTTTCGACGTCTGAACCGGACGATGAAAGAGAATCCGATGGATGGTTATGTGCCGGTGTGGGACGGAGAATTATATCTGGAATTCCACCGTGGAACGTATACTTCTCAGGGCTACAATAAAAAGATGAACCGCCGGATGGAGTACCGCATGCGTGATGTAGAGATGGAATCTATGCTCGCACAGGTACTGAAAGGGGTTCCGTATGATTACGAACGGATCCTGAAAGCATGGAAAATCATTCTGTGCCATCAGTTCCATGATATTTTGCCGGGATCGTCCATCCGGGAAGTCTACGAGGACAGCCACGCAGAGTACGCAAGAGCGGCCAAACTGCTGGATCAGGTATGTGAAGCGGTAGAAGGAGCTCTGTATCAGCCGGAAGAAGGAACGTATACGCTGTTTAACAATTCCAACTGGGCAAGAAGCGGCGAAGCATGGATTCCGATGAGCGAAGAAGCCTTACAGATGTATCGGGGCGGAAAAGTTCTGGATGCGCATGGAGAAGAAGTCAAAGCAGTATGGGAAGAACAGGGAGTCCGCATCTGGGTAAAAGAGATTCCGCCATTTGCTTTTGCAACCTTCCATCCGGAGGCCGGAGAGCACAGAACGGACAAAGAGAGTGTGGACGTTACTTCCATCGAGACATCGTATTATCAGATCGCATGGAACGAAGCCGGACAACTGACGAGAATCTTTGATAAGAAAGCCGGACGGGAAGTTCTTCCGGAAGGAAAATGTGCCAATGAACTGCAGGTATTTGAAGACAAACCACGCTGCTTTGATGCCTGGGAACTGGAACCGACCATTGATCTGAAAAAGGAGGTCATAAAGGAATGTGTACAGACCAGAGTACGCCAGGATTCGATCGGCTGGCAGGTAGATTTTACCTGGAACTATCATAAGTCACAGATTCAGCAGACCATGTGTCTGTATGAAGAAGATCCGCGCATTGATTTTAAGACACAGGTGGACTGGCAGGAACGTCAGAAACTGTTAAAAACCAGTTTTCCGGTAGATGTCCGGGCGGTAGATGCCAGATTTGATATTCAGGATGGAAATATCCGCCGCCCGATCACCAGAAATACTACCTGGGAAGCCGCCAAGTTCGAGGTGGCCGCTCACAAATGGGTAGACCTGTGGGAGACAGGATACGGACTGGCAGTACTGAACGACTGCAAATATGGCCATGATATCAAAGAGGATACCATTCGCCTGACCCTGTTAAAATCAGCAGTGGAACCGGATTATACGGCAGATCGTGGAACGCATGTATTTACCTATGCGATCTTACCGCACAGTTGTGAGTGGTATGAAGCAGGCATCGAGCAGAGCGCTTTTGCGTTAAATAATCCGCTGACGGCAGTGAAAGGAGCAGCTGCACTGGGACAGGAAAGCTGGCTTTCTTTTGATCAGGAGAACCTGGTAGTGGATGCATGGAAGAGAGAGGAAAACGGCAATCGTGTGATCCTGCGGTTCCATGAATTCCAGGGAAGACGTGGAGAAGTTACGGTGCATACCCGTCTGGATGTGAAACAATGGTGTGAATGTAACCTGATGGAAGAGCCGGGAGAATTCAAAGACGGTGAGATCCGGGTGACACTGAAACCATATGAGATCAAGACACTGATGTTTGAAGTATAAAACCGGATGATTCATCGGATAAAAGACGGTTGGGGGCGGCTGTCAAAGACTCGTAAGACGTGAAAGAGGATCTGGTGTTACGTACATTAAGATTCTCCACAGAATATACAGTGGTATATGTGGATAGGCAGTTGGAAAAGTATATGGAGTGTGGATAAGATGAAAATCAGATGGACGAATCAGGAACAGGAACTGCAGGCAGATATTTTTTTCGAAAAGAGAACGGCAACACCGGAAAATTTCCGGAAACTGGGAAAGAAACGTGGCGGTGACTGCCGGATCGCAGTGAAAAGAGAAGGATTTTCCGAAGAAGAATGGATACAGATGCTGTGCAATGGGGTGTGCAGCCTGTATGACGGCGCATATCGGTTTTCCCGGAACGGGGTGAAGAAGCTGGGAAGACAAAGAAACGTATATGAAAACAGGGATGCACTCAGTGACTACGGAGAGACCTGTTATACCTTTGTATTGGAAGGTACAGCGCAGGAACTTGCTGCGCTGGAGTGTGGGGAAATACTGGGACGATGTAAAGGATATGCCCGGACACTTGGTAATCTGCCCAATAATTATCTGCATACGGAAGATCTGGCGACTTACGCCCATACACTGGCACAGAAGCTTGGAATCTTCTGTGAGATCTATGGAGACCGAAAACTTGAAGAACTTGGATGCGGCGGACTTCTGGCGGTGAATCAGGGAAGCCGCAGGGAAGCTGCTATGATGGTTCTACGGTATGAGGGCGCAAAGGGAAGTCCGTGGACGGCACTGGTTGGAAAGGGACTGCTGTTTGATGCCGGAGGCTACCATCTGAAATCCATCGATGGAATGAACGGGATGAAATACGACATGTGCGGGGCAGCAGATGTGTTGGAGATACTGGAGTATCTTGTCACACAAAAAGTCAAAAAGAATGTGATGGCCGTGCTGATGCTGGCCGAAAATGTGATCAGCCCGGACGCGGTGAAAATGGGGGATGTGATCACCACACTGTCCGGAAAGACCGTGGAAGTCTATAACACCGATGCGGAAGGACGGCTGGTCTTATGCGATGGAATCACGTTTGCACAGCGTATGGGGGCACGCACCGTGATCGACCTTGCCACGCTGACCTATTCGGCGCAGAGTGCCCTGGGAGATCAGGTGACAGCACTGTTCGGAAATGACTGCGAGGCGCTTGAAAACTGGAAAAAAACAGCTGCGTTCACCGGAGAACATTACTGGCAGCTGCCGATGGGACCGATCTATCATAAGATGATCGAATGGTCCATCTGTGCGGATTTTGCCAATTATGCACCGGGACGGGGCGCAGGTGCCAGTGTTGCGGCATGCTTTCTGGAGAACTTTGTAGAAGAGGGTACCCAGTGGATCCATCTGGATATGGTGGGACCGTCAGTGGTACGGAAAGAAACCGAGGAGATGGCAGAAGGCGCCAGTGGGGCATGCATCAGCACGCTGGCGGCATATTTGACCAGATAAATCGGATTGATGAAACATATAAAAATCAGGAGAGAAGGGAAGCAGCATATTGAAGTGGGGAAAGATGCTGCGAATGGAAGGAACGATGAATTTTACATTTGATGGCAAGATCTCCAGAGAGGTTCTGGAAAATTACCTGTCTCGGAGTGTGACGGCAGCAGGTTTATATGAAAGCAAAACACTGGAAGACGATCTGCGTGCATTCCGGGAGATGGGCGTGAAATTTCTTGGAAGAGCATCCGGTATCTGGTATATGACGATGGATGACGAAGAACATTTTCGGCTGTCTAAGGAACTGGCAGATAAAGTGCATGCACAGGATCCGGAGATTATTTTGCAGTCCTGTGTGTTTGAGTGGATCACACGACGCATGGAAGAGGTGGAGATCCCGGCGTATGTGTTTGAAGCGTTTGGCATGGGACCGGAACACCGGAAATTCCGTCTGGATGACGCATTATTTACGGATGAATCCAGTGGATTTACCAGCAGAAGAGAAGATTCGGCAAAAGACGGTGGAATCCCGGATCTGTCAAGGCTGGAGGCAAGACTGTGGTTTTACTACCGGGCGACCCGATATATTGACTGTGGATACGAAGCACTGCATATGGGACAGGTGCATCTGTATACGGCCAATGATAAAGGAATGGTGAAGACCGCAGAACTGTTTGGCATGATCCGTGCATATGCCGCGGTTCACGCAAGACGCCATAAAGTCCTGCTGGATGCCCATACCCATGGTGTAAATATCCGTGGGAAACTGCTGTTTGACTATCATGCGATGCCATTTACCCGGATGCCGCTTTTGGAAGTACCGGGAGAAGAACTGGTACTGGTCCGTGAAGGGTACAGCGAAGGCGGGGAAAATCCGAATGGATGGTCTGCGAAAACCATGCCGTACCTGATGGAATATGACAACTGGGGCGGACTGGTGGTTGATGACCGGGAAAAGATTCCGAGAGAGGAACTGGCATGGAGAGACTGGTGGGGCTACGATCAGATCGCCTGGTTTGCCAACCAGCCGGAGGCAAGCCGGAATCATTTCCTGGAGTATACCTACAAATGGACAGAGATTAACAATCCAAATGCATACTTTGAACTGCCGTTTCGCCGGATGATCCACAACGCGGAAGTGTTCATGAAACGCGGAGATAACGGGGAGATGGATGCGCAGGATTTTTATCAGATCAACACGAAAAGCGCAGCCTGCCCGATGGGATTTGACCAGGAAGAGACTGCAAAACGCCTGTGGGCAACCGGACATAGCCTGCGTGAACAGGCAGCCAATCCGGAGATGCTGATCCGTTATGGTGCGGAAAATGTCTACGACGAGGAAACCGGCATGAAACTCCCGGAAAAGATTGTTGTCTATGGAAGTTTCCAGTCACACGTCGGAGCCGTAAAAAACGATTCCAACAGCGAACTGACCAGAATGTACTATATCGGGGACAACACCTATACGCTTTCTGTTGTCATCCCGTTTGCGGGAACCTACGATTATTCTGTGGCAACCTACGGAACGTTATCCGCAACCTACCAGTCCGACGGATACCCGAGAAGCGGTTCCTCGAACAAGGCGCATTTTACCACACAGAAGGACAATATGGTGGTACGGTTCCGGTATCAGTTTATAACAAATAAAGTGACAGTCGAGATGTTTGAATAAAGAAAAGACCCGGGTGAGGGGTGTCGATGAAAAAGCGACGCCCCTCACCCGTTTTGTCTTGGCGCTAATGGGATGTTGGTCGAAAGTTGGAAAGTACTTTCTGGTCAATTGCAAAATACGAATATGCAAAACCGACAAATATAGACATAATGATACAAAAATACACAAAAAAGAAAGAAAAATTTGTGTAAAATTAATAAAAACTATTGAAAAATGTAAGATCATTGTGTATTATGAAACTACAAACAAAAGAGGAAACAGGAAGAAGGGACTAATAATAACGAAGGAGGTGGTATCGTGGATAGGAGGGACCATGATCGATGCCAAGAACTTTACGTGAAATATAGAGAGTTTATGTATTGGTACGTGAAAAAGCATTTTCCGGATTTGCCAGAAGAAGACATTCGTGATATTCTACAAGAGGTGTGGACATCATTATTGAATGCGATCGACAAGTTATATGATAAGGGCGATGAAGGTCAGTTTGCCTGGTTGATCAAGGTGACTCAAACCAAGGTAATCGATTACTACCGCTCCCAGAGGAAAACAGAAGAACTGGGAGAAAGGATTGGCCTTGCTTTACAGGAACAGGAAGAGGGATGTTCTGTGCAGGACACAGTAATCGCGAGAATGATTGCAATGGAACTGGTAGAAGGACTGACAGAGAAAGAGCGGAGAGTCCTTTCCATCGAATATTTCTCGGATACGAATGATGAAGTCTCGAATGCCTTCAAATGCAGACGAAGCCGTCTGAGAAGAAAAATCGAGGAAAGTTTTGGAGTATTCAGAAAGAAACGATAGGAATTTATCAGTATCATGTATTCGGATGATGTTATTCACTTCACCGTGAAATGGCTTCCGCAAGGAAGCTGAGAAAGGATATTCGATGAAGAAAAAAGATAAAATATATGACAGTCCGGAATACAAGCAGATCAGAGAACATCTTCCTGAAATTTTAAAAGAAATGGAACGTGACAAGGGTCTGAAACAATATCAGATGCCGGAAGGCTGGAACGAAGACTTCGAACGCATCTACCAGGCAGAACACCGCAAAGAACGCATCCGCAACCGTATTCTTGCTGGCGCATGTGCAGCGATCATTCTTGGCATTGGAGCCGTTCATGTGGGAGAACGTCTGGAGCTGACTTCGATGGTGCAGGCGGATGATATTGGGAAGACTACGGAAAATGGGTTTGAGCAGGATGGATATCAATATTCATTACATAGTAATATAGACGAAAGTGAGCAGTTTTCAGAAGATAATGATAGTTTAGTTTTTGACAATACGACACCAAGTGAACTGTATGAAGAGATGAAAACTAAGGTAGCAATGCCATTTTTTTGGATCGATAAAATATCAACAGATTTTATCGTAAAAGAGGCTGAATATAGTAAGCTACATAGAAGTTTAAGCTATAGGTTAATAAAAGAGGAAAGCTATATTTATGTAAGTCAGCAAATGCAAATAGAAGAAACAGGAAATGGCTTTATAAATGAAGAAAAGGTAGAGGATACTGTATGGATAGAGGCATTAGAAATGAATGCGGATATCTATAGAAGCCCTCAGGATAATAGTTTAAACTGCACTATCGTATACAAGAACAATGTTGTGTTTTTGATGTCTAATATGGAGCTAGATCAGCTAGAAGAAATTATATCGAGAATTTATTTTAAATAAGGAGAAAGAATGAAAAAATATTTAGCAATATTATTGAGTTGTGTAATGCTATGTGCCCAAGGGATAAGTGTATGGGCTGGTGAGGATGTGGAAGGAGAGCAATATGAGTTAATAGAAATTGCGGATGAAGATTGGACACAAGATATTGAAGAACCAGGAGTGATGCCTAGTCTTTTATACATTGCGAATGTCATTACATCTATTGTAAAAGTTAGTAGTACGCAGGTAAGCATCCGAGCAGAAACTGTTTGCAGTGAAACAGTAAAATCTATAACGGTTATATATGTTTTACAGAAATGGAATGGAAGTAAATGGGCGGATGTTGGATCCAAAACTGCAACAACATATGATGCAGCAAGTTCTAGAAAAAGTTATACGGTTTCAGGATTAAGTAGCGGTCAATATAGATGTAAAGCTAGTGCTAGAGTAACGGGATATAGTGGATATTCAGAAACGTTAACTGGCTACAGTGCTAGTATTGTATTATAAGATACGATAAAATCCCCTCCCTTCAGGACCCCATCCTGGGCAGGTGGTTTTATACCCTTACTCCCCAACTAATTTGTCTTTCATAAAAGCAGTGCAGTAAGGGTTACAGCCATTGCAGAGGAACCTGAGGCAACCGCATCCGCCGAAGTTCCCTGTGATGGCTGTGTTTATATTTTATCCAAATACGAAAAAACAGTGGCAAAGACCTGAAAAATGGTCTTTGCCACTGTTTTTTAATGTTTCGAATCGCCCGCAGTCTCATCCGTCCGGTACTGATCGAAGATCCCGCGTACTGCCTGGTGCAGATGCGGTTTGAGTTCTTCAAGACCTACTGGCTGCTGGTAGAGGATCGCGTTGTAGCTGGTTCCGTTGACAAGTTCGAGGATCAGATACATCATAAGCTCCGGGGAATGATAGGTATGATTAGCATTTTGCAGCATCTTATCGTAGATGGTATGGATTGACGGGGTGTCCTCACTCGGTGTGAAGAACAGAGAATTCTTGAAAAATCCCCAGCTCAGATGCTTGGACAAAAGCCGTACCAGATTCAGGTTGGATGCCAGCTGATCCAGAATATCATCCATAATAAAGATTACCTGATCTTCAAAATCCAGGATCTCTGTATGTTTTTGCAGTTTGAGATAGGAATTCTGAAAGACCTGACTGGCTTTGTGAGCGATCAGGTGATTGCGGATATCGTATTTGTCTTTGAAATACAGATAAAAAGTTCCTTTTGCCACACCGGCGTTTTTTACGATATCAGAAATCGAAGTCTTATTGAATCCATTGTCTATAAAGAGAGAAAAAGCGGAATCCAGCAGGGATTCCCTTTTTTGTTGCTTGTTATGATCGACTTTTCCCATACCGGGATCAGCCCCCTTTCTGCGTGTGCTTTGCATAAGCGAGGCGTGTTCCGAAAGCATGTGTAACATGTTCAGGATTATGCCCGCTGAAATATAAAATCCTTATGTTTCCCATATTATAAGGAAATATCCACAAAAAAGTCAAATGAAAATTGGTCATTTTTATATTTTCGGAAAGTTGCATAAAATACAAAATGACTTTTAGTCAACTTTTTGCTGAATAAATATTGACTATCGGTCATTTATAGGATATAACAATAAATGACCAAAGGTCAGTAAGAAAAAGACCAACGGAAAATTATAAGAGAAGGTAAGGGAGGAACATGATATGGAGAAGCTGGGAAGGAAGATTGTCAAGTTTCGGATTCCGATATTTATCATCGGATTGCTGTTGCTGATTCCATCCGTCTTTGGATATATCAACACAAGAGTCAATTACGACGTACTTTATTATCTGCCGGATTCCATTGAAACGATGCAGGGTCAGGATATCCTGGTAGATGAATTTGGAACAGGAGCCTATTCGATGTTTATCTGTGAGGGCATGGAAAACAAAGATGTGGCGAAGTTAAAAGAACAGATTGAAGATGTGGAACATGTCAGCAAGGTTGTCTGGTATGACAGTTTCGCAGACATCAGTATCCCGATGGAGATGCTGCCGGAGGATATCCGGGACGCCTTTAATGCGGACGATTCCACGATGATGTTTATCATCTTTGATACGACAACATCCGCCGATGAGACGATGGATGCGATCGAGGACATCCGTGCACTGGCAGGAAAACAGTGTTTCTTAAGCGGTATGTCAGCTATCGTTACCGACACCAAGAACCTGGCAGAGTCCGAGGTTGCGATCTATGTACTGATCGCGGTTGTCCTCTCCTGTATCGTTCTGGCACTGACGATGGAATCTTATCTGATCCCGGTATTTTTCCTGTTGAGTATCGGTATGGCGATCATCTATAACATGGGAAGTAATATTTTCATGGGACAGATTTCCTACATCACGAAAGCGCTGAGTGCAGTCCTTCAGCTGGGTGTTACGATGGACTACTCGATCTTCCTGTGGCACAGCTATCAGGAACAGAGAGAAAAAGGCGAAGAGGATCATAAAGAGGCGATGGCAAAGGCAATCGCAGCTACGATCAAATCCGTAGTCGGAAGCTCGATCACAACGATCGCCGGATTTATCGCGCTGTGCTTTATGAGTTTTACCCTGGGTCTTGACCTTGGTATCGTCATGACAAAAGGTGTTGTCTTCGGCGTGATCTGCTGTGTTACCGTACTTCCGTCGATGATCATGATCTTCGACAATGCACTGGAGAAAACGAAACACCGTCAGCTGATCCCGGATTTTCCGAAGATTTCTGATTTTGTGGTAAAACACCATGTGATTTTTGCAGTCTTGTTTGTGGTATTATTTATTCCATTTGCTTATTTCCAGGCACATGCAAGCGTGTACTACAACCTGGATGCCAGCCTTCCGGATAATCTGCCGAGTGTGCAGGCAAATACTAAACTGTCCGAAGAATACGATATGGGTGCAGCACATATGATCCTGCTGGATAAGGATCTGGATGCCAAACAGAAATACAACATGATCGCCGATATCGAAAAAGTAGACGGCGTGAAACAGGTACTCGGTCTGGAGAGCATCATCGGACCGGCATTTCCGGAGAGTATGATCCCGGACGATGTGAAAGAAATCCTGGAGAGTGATAACTACGAACTGATGCTGATCATGAACGAATACGCGGTAGCATCCGATGAGGTCAACAGTCAGCTGAGTGAGATCAACACGATCCTGAAACAGTACGATCCGACCGGTATGCTGGTAGGGGAAGCACCGTGTACGAAGGATCTGATCGAGATCACCGACCACGACTTTGCAGTTGTCAGCGCGGTATCGATCCTGGCAGTATTCTTTATTATTTTCTTTGTATTTAAATCGATCTCCCTTCCAGTGATCCTGGTTATGGTCATCGAGGGTGCGATCTTTATCAACATGGGTATCCCGTTCCTGACGGGAACCAAACTTCCGTTCATCGCTTCCATCGTTATCGGAACGATCCAGCTGGGCGCGACCGTCGATTACGCGATTCTGATCACCAGCCGTTACGAGAAGGAGCGTGGAGGAGGAAAGAGCAAGAAAGAAGCGATCCAGATCGCGCACAAGACCAGCATCCGACCGGTCATGGTATCGGCGTTCAGTTTCTTCGCCGCAACTTTCGGTGTTGGTATGTATTCCCAGATCGATATGATCAGTTCTCTGTGTCTGCTGATGGCAAGGGGCGCGCTGATCAGTATGTGTGCAGTATTATTATTCCTGCCGGCAATGTTCTGGCTGTTTGATGGAATTATTTGTAAAACGAGTCTGAATTTCAGACGGAAACATTAGGAGGAGATCGTTATGAAGAGAAAATATGTACAGGCAATGATGACAGGTATGGCAGCGATGCTGGCAGTAACCGTTCCGGTGACGACTGTTGCCGCAGCGACTCCGGAGAAAGAGCAGACCGTCTATGTCAATGCCGATCAGAATGGAAATGTAGAGAAAGTGATCGTAAGCAACTGGCTGAAAAATGCAGACAAAGAAAGCACGGTGGAAGATAACAGCGAACTGAACAATATCACCAACGTAAAGGGTGAGGAAAGCTATACCCAGGGAAGCGACGGCAAACTGGTGTGGGCAGCAGATGGAAATGACATTTACTATCAGGGAGAAACCAGCAAGGAACTGCCGGTATCCGTAAAAATGACCTACTTCCTGGACGGCAAGGAGATCAGTGCCGCAGATCTGGCAGGAAAGAGCGGAAAAGTAAAGATCCGTATCGATTACACGAACAATTCTTCCCAGACCGCGAAGATCAACGGCAAGAAAGAGACTATTTACACGCCGTTTATGATGGCAACCGGCATGATTCTCCCGACGGATACCTTTACGAATGTAGAAGTAACCAACGGTAAAGTGATCTCCGATGGAAATAATAACATCGTCCTGGGCATCGGCTTCCCGGGACTGTATGACAGCCTGAAACTGGGTGACCTGGATTCCTTCAAGGACAAAGAAAGTCCGGATTATGTAGAGATCACCGCAGATGTGGAAGATTTCTCCCTGGCACTGACCGCTACGGTAGCAACCACCGGTACTTTAAAGGAACTGGGACTGAGCGATATCGATGATCTGGATGATTTGCAGGACAGTCTCGATAAACTGACCGAATCCTCCACCGCACTGGTAGAAGGAAGCCGTGCGCTGCAGGAAGGCATCCAGGAACTGGACAGCTCCGCAGATACCTTCGTGGACGGACTGAACAGCGCAGATGACGGTGCAGGACAATTAAAAGACGGTATTGATACGATGAACAACAGCAAAGGCAGCCTGATCTCCGGTATCGATCAGCTGGTAGCCGGCATGGAAAGCCTGGGAAGCGGCGCAGGAAGTTTACAGAGTGGTGTAAAATCCTACACCGACGGAACCGAGCAGCTGAACGCCGGTATCGCACAGGTCAACAGCGGTGCGAAACAGTTAAATGCAGGAATCAGCCAGTTAAATGAGAAGAAAGCAACGCTTACCGCAGGTGTTGCACAGCTTTCCGAGGGCGGAAAACAGTTGGAGAGCGGAGCAACCAGTCTGCGGTCCGGTCTGGTGGCTTACACCGGCGGAGCAGAGCAGCTGGGTGCAGGAATCCATACATTATATGATATGATGGAAGACAAACTCGGCAATGTCGGAGAACTTCCGGGTGCGGTAAGCGGACTCATGGACGGATGCAAGAAACTGAGCGCAGGAGCAGCAGCGCTGCAGGCAGGAGCAGATCAGGCAGCAGCCAGTGCTTCGAAACTGAACGATGCCGTGACAGCACTCAGCGGAACAGTGACCGGAACCAAAGCAGCCGTATCGGCAGCACAGAGCGCTGTATCAGCACCACAGGTTGTAACAGATGTGACAAAAGCAAGTGAAGCAGCCAGCGCAGAGGCAACGACAAAAGCAAAAGAGGCAGTGGCAGCAGAAAATGAAAAAGTAAATGAAGCAGCCAGCACACAGGCAACAGAAAAGCAGAGAGCCAATGTGGAAGCTGCTCTGAAAGCTGCAGGTGTGGATGAAGCCACAAGACAGGCAGTGTTAAATAATCTGGCAGGTATTCAGGTCAATGTGGGCGTACAGACCAGTCCGGAAGTCAGCGTCCAGGTGGATGCATCCAAGGTAAGCACTTCCATCAGCCAGGAGACAAAGACCACACTTGCAGGTGTTCAGGAGAACCTGAAGAAAGTAGAATCCGGTCTTGCCGGTGTCAGTATGACAGAAACCGAAAAACAGATGCAGTCATTGAAAAACGGAGCAGACACCGTGGCAACAGGAACCGCAAATCTTGCCAAGAGTGCGGCAGCACTTGGCGATGCCGTAGAACCGCTGACGACATTCTCAACGATGGCACAGACCATGCTGGGAGCTGTAAATCAGCTGAAGGAAGCCAGTGATACACTGACTGCCAATGATACCACGCTGAATACCGGAGCAGCAGCTCTGGCAGAGGGAACGAAATCTCTGAACAGCGGACTGACCACCCTGGCATCCGGCGCATCTGCCCTCAGTGACGGTGTCACACAGCTGGCACAGGGATCCGCATCCCTGACACAGGGAACCGAAACCCTGAAAAAAGGATCGGACACCCTGATCGCAAACAACAGCACCCTGAAAGACGGAACAGCAAAACTGGTAGCAGGAAGCAGCGCCCTGATCGTCGGCGGCAAAGCTTTACAGTCCGGTGGAAATACGTTAAGCGCAGGTATCCAGAAACTTGCAGATGGCGCCGCACAGCTGAAATCCGGAACCAGTCAGCTGGCAGACGGCGGCAAAAAATTAAAAGAAGGAACCACGAAACTTGCAGACGGCTCCACAGAACTTGCAGACGGTATGGAGGAATTTGACGAGGAAGGTATCCAGAAGATCTCAGATCTGGCAGGAGATAACCTGACTGCCCTGATGGATCGTCTGGACGCGGTGACAGAAGCCGACAAAGACTACACCGCATTCGACGGCTGGAAGAAAGATGCAGACGGCAGCGTAAAATTCATTATCGAGACAGCTGCAATCAAGTAATTGCTTTCGAAAAAAGCAGGGGAAACTGTTTACAAAAGATAATATCAGGACCGGAAGAGATTACGGTCCTGATATTATCATATCGGAACTTCGATTTGCGGGATAAATCAAAGGAAACTGGAAATCCTAGTTTTTAGCTAGTCTTTTCAAAAATTTAAAAGAATTTTTATTGATTTTGTGTCGCAAATATGTATAATTAGGGATAAAGAGAGTTGCTATGGGCGGCTGTCTTTGAGGGATACCAGAAACCTGCATTTGCAGGAGGTTATCATATTATGAAAGAAAGAGGTTAATGTAAAATGGCAGAAATTAATTTAAGTAAGTATGGCATTACCGGAACTACAGAGGTTGTTTACAATCCTTCTTATGAAATGTTATTTGAAGAAGAAACAAAATCTACACTGGAAGGTTTTGAAAAAGGACGGGAAAGTGAACTGGGAGCAGTTAACGTTATGACTGGTGTTTACACCGGACGTTCTCCTAAAGATAAGTTCATCGTAATGGACGAAAACTCCAAAGATACTGTTTGGTGGACTTCTGACGAATATAAGAACGATAACCACCCGGCAACACAGGAAGCATGGAGCGCAGTAAAAGAGCTGGCGCTGAAAGAACTGTCCAACAAGAGACTGTTCGTTGTAGATGCATTCTGTGGTGCAAACAAAGACACCCGTATGGCTATCCGTTTCATCGTAGAAGTAGCATGGCAGGCACATTTCGTAACTAACATGTTCATCAAACCTACAGAAGAAGAACTGAAAGACTTCGAACCGGATTTCATCGTATACAACGCTTCCAAAGCAAAAGTTGAAAATTACAAAGAGCTGGGTCTGAACTCTGAAACAGCTGTTATGTTCAACATCACAAGCCGTGAGCAGGTTATCGTAAATACATGGTACGGCGGAGAAATGAAAAAAGGTATGTTCTCTATGATGAACTACTATCTGCCACTGAAAGGCATCGCTTCCATGCACTGCTCCGCAAACACAGACATGAACGGCGAAAACACAGCAATCTTCTTCGGTCTGTCCGGAACAGGTAAAACTACACTGTCTACAGACCCGAAACGTCTGCTGATCGGTGATGACGAGCACGGCTGGGATGACAACGGCGTATTCAACTTCGAAGGTGGATGCTACGCAAAAGTTATCAACCTGGATGCTGAATCTGAACCAGACATCTACAACGCAATCAGACGTAACGCACTGTTAGAGAACGTTACTCTGGATGAGAACGGAAAAATCGACTTCGCTGATAAGAGCGTAACAGAGAACACCCGTGTATCTTACCCGATCGATCATATTGAAAAAATCGTTCGCCCGATTTCCGCAGCTCCGGCAGCTAAGAACGTAATCTTCCTGTCCGCAGATGCATTCGGCGTACTGCCTCCAGTATCTATCCTGACAGAAGCTCAGACACAGTATTACTTCCTGTCTGGTTTCACAGCTAAACTGGCTGGTACAGAACGTGGAATTACAGAACCGACTCCTACTTTCTCTGCTTGCTTCGGCCAGGCATTCCTGGAACTGCATCCTACAAAATATGCAGAAGAGCTGGTTAAGAAAATGGAAAAGAGCGGTGCAAAAGCATACCTGGTTAACACAGGTTGGAACGGTACCGGAAAACGTATCTCCATCAAAGATACCCGTGGTATCATCGATGCTATCCTGAGCGGAGATATCAAAACAGCTCCTACAAAGACTATTCCTTACTTCAACTTTGAAGTTCCGACAGAACTGCCGGGCGTAGACAGCGGAATCCTGGATCCTCGCGATACTTACGCAGATGCTTCTCAGTGGGAAGAAAAAGCGAAAGACCTGGCTGACAGATTCATCAAGAACTTCGCTAAATACGAAGGAAATGAAGCCGGTAAAGCTCTGGTAGCAGCTGGTCCTCAGAAATAATTAAAAAATATAAAGTGTTCAAACGATAAAAGAACTGCCGCTATCCGAAGTGATTCGGATGCGGCAGTTTTTGCACTGTAGAAATATTGTAAAAGAAAATGAGTGACAGAATATCGGACTTTGCATATCGATATTCTGCCACTTATTTTATGCGGGCAACGAGTCAAAGTCCGTGCTTGCACGAGACCTTGACGACTGCCGCGATAATCAAAATTAAGACCGCAGATATTTGATACAGGAAAGCGCGGCCTTCGCTCCTTCACCGACTGCAACAGAAACCTGCAGGATCCCGCCGATACAGTCCCCTGCGGCGAAGACGCCAGGGAGACCGGTATCCATCTGTTCGTTGACGATGATCCGCTCATCCTCAAGCCGGATACCAAGTTTCCGTGCGAGATCGCTACCCTTTGCAGTGCCGAGCGCCATGAAAAGGCATGCCGGGTGAATCTGCGTGCCGTCTTCCAGACAGACAGCCTCCAGTGCATCTGTGCCGACAAGTTCCAGAACCGGTGTCTGAATGATCGTAACTTCCGGTGGGAAGTCAACGGAAGGTTCCAGCCCGTTAGTCAGAAGCGTGACGGAGTCGACAATCGGGAGAAGTTCCTGGACTTCATGAAGGGCGTACTCGCCATTTCCAAGGACGGCGACAGATTCACCGCGGTAGAGAAAAGCATCACAGACGGCACAGTAGCTGACACCATGTCCTTCGAGCTGCGCGAGATTCTTAATTTTCATGGTTTTTCTGGAAGTACCGGTGGTGAGAATGATGGCGCGGGCTTCGATCTGTGTGGAGGCGGTAGAAATCAGATAGTTTCCGCTCCAGCTGATTCCCACAACCTCATCCTGTAAAAGAGTACCGCCAAGACGCTGTACCTGTGTTCTTCCATTTTCAATCAGTTCATGGCCGGAGAGGGGACGCTCCAGTCCAAAATAATTTTCGATTTTTTCTGCTTTTTCCAGAGCCCCGTTGTCTTTTCCGATGACAGTAGTGGAAAATCCACCCCGGAGCATATAAAGAGCGGCGGACAGACCAGCCGGTCCGCTGCCGATGATGACAACATCCTGCATAAAAAGATTACCTCCTTGTAGGAATCGTGATTCCTGTTCGTTGTTTACTGTCAGTATAGGCAAAAATGGAGAAAAAAGCAAAGAAATCGTCTGTGACATGGTCACACAGAACGCAAAATGCAGTTACCGTTCTCTGATAATCCCCCCGAAGCGTGTTACCGGGTACGAAGTGAACAGGAATCTTGCAAGTTTGTGAATTTCGTACTATGATGGTGCAGAAAGAAAAATACTGTAGAAGAGGCAGAAAGAGGACATGCATATGAGAACAGAACGTTTATTTTATAAAGATTCCCACCAGACCACCTGCCAGGCGAAAGTGCTGGAGTGCAGAGAGGTGAAGAAAGGATATGAGATCCTTCTGGATCAGACTGTATTTTACCCGGAAGGGGGCGGACAGCCATGTGACATCGGAACCATGAACCAGGTGGAAGTTACCGATGTACAGGAAAAAGACGGAGAAATCTGGCATCGGACACGGGAAGCGATTCCTGAGGGAACAGAAGTGAACTGTAAGATCGACTGGGAGCGCAGATTTGACCTGATGCAGCAACACTCCGGCGAACATCTGATCAGCGGACTGATCCATGAAAAATACGGCTATAACAACGTAGGATTTCACATGGGAAGCGAGACGATCACGCTGGATGTGGACGGCGAAGTGCCGGAAGCGGTGCTGAAAGAGATCGAGGCAAAGGCAAATCAGTATGTGTGGGAGAATCATCCGGTTGAGATCACCTATCCGTCAGAGGAAGAACGGAAGACACTGCCTTACAGAAGTAAGAAAGAACTGACCGGTGATGTGCGGATCGTAACCTGGCCGGGTATGGATATCTGTGCCTGCTGTGGTGTCCATGTGGACTTTTCCGGAGAGATCGGACAGATTACCCTGGTATCTGCGCAGAAGTTCAAGGGCGGTATGCGTATTGAGATGCTCTGCGGAAAACGGGCATTGGAGTATACCAATCAGTTAAAAGAACAGAACCGAAGGATTTCCCAGCTGTTGTCCGCAAAATGGAACGATACCGCAGATGCAGTGGAAAAATTACAGAAAGAATATCAGCAGTTAAAGTTCCGCATGGTAGGAATGGAACTGAAAAAGATCGAGACGATCGCAGCACAGACCGCAGGATGCGGCGATCAGCTGTTGTTCGAGGAAGATATGTCACCAGACAGCGTAAGAAAGCTGGCTTCGGATGTGATGGAAAGCTGTGGCGGCCGCTGCGCAGTGTTTAATGGCAATGACGAAAACGGCTATCGTTATATCATCGGAGAAAAAGATGGAGATCTCCGTGAATTTGTAAAAGAAATGAACCAGAAATTACAGGGACGGGGCGGCGGAAAGCCATTTTTCGTACAGGGTTCCGTGCAGGCATCCAGAAAGGAAATCGAAACATTTTTTGCTTCGTAAGGTAGCGTATGGCGAAAATACACGGATTTAACAAACTGACGTTGCTGGATTACCCGGGACGGCTGGCAGCTACCATTTTTCTCGGCTCCTGTAATTTCCGGTGTCCGTTCTGCCACAATGCCGGTCTGGTGCTGGCACCGGAGAGTGAGCCGCTGATCGAGGCGGAGGAAGTTCTGAAAGTGCTCAGAAAAAGAAAGGGAATCCTGGACGGCGTCTGTGTGACCGGCGGGGAACCGACGCTGGATTCGGGACTGACCGAACTTCTGGCACAGATCAAAGAGCTGGGGTATCCGGTCAAACTGGATACGAACGGAACCCGCCCGGCGCTGGTCAGGGAACTGGTTGATGCGGGGCTGGTGGATTATGTGGCAATGGACATCAAAAACAGCCCGGAAAAATATGCAGAGACCGCCGGTATCCGCCACCCGGATCTGGAAAGCATCACCCGTACGGTGGAATATCTGAAATCGGGTGTGGTGGACTATGAATTCCGAACCACAGTTGTGAAGGAACTTCACAAACGGGAAGATATCGAAGCCATCGGGCAGTGGCTTTCCGGGAGCCGGCGGTATTTTCTGCAAAACTATAAGGAGTCGGAGCAGGTGATCCGTCCGGTATTTACGTCCTACTCGCGCGAGCAGCTGGAGAATTTTCAGCAGATTCTTCAGAAAACGATTCCGCAGGTGGAGATTCGGGGGATATAGGCTCGGAATTTCGCGGTTCGGTGTGGATCGTCCGGTACCAGTAACCAAAATGCCCCGGCTGTGCGTCTTTGGCGCGGGCGGACTTAAAGTAAGGAAAACCGAACAGATTGGCGAGCAGACGTTCCCGCTCCTCATAGATGCCCGGAACAGCCAGAACGTAACAGACGGTATCGTCATGTTCCATTTTCCCGAGAAGAAAATGCTGGAAAGCGTGGCTGCCGTAGAGAAAAAACTGGTTGTTGCCGCAGGAAATCCCAAAGGAGCCAAGAAGGGAAAGGTCTTTCGGGGATAATTGCAGGCAGTTGTGGATTTCCTCATCGAAAAACGGTGTGACCTGTGGATAACTCTCCGTCAGTCGTTTCCAGGAAAATGCGGGAGTCTGTGCACGTGCAGGTGCAGGGGTGGAAGAACGGGAGGAATCCGATGCAGGCTCCGGATCAGAACGCGTGTCGGCGGTGTCTGGCTCTACGGATTCCGGCTGTTCCAGCGAGGCTGCCCGGAGAAGCGGCACAGATTCCGGCAAAAGGAGATCTTCCGGGGAAATCCTGCAGTCGCTCCAGCAGGTGGCGTAACGCTGCCCGGTATCACAGACGACGATGAGACCGTCGATATCGTCGAGATTCCAGCTGGTGTTGCAGACATTGGTGTCGGGAATCTGAAACTGACCGTACACATCACCCTGTTTCCAGGCGGGATTGCCGAGAAACAGACCGTGCAGTGCGCCGGGACGGGCGATAAATGCGTAGGCGCGGAAGACGGGGACGAACGGGCAGGCGGGAAGAGTCATGTGAAGTTCCAGACGGCACTGGTGATCCCGGATCTCAACGCGGACAAATCCGCGGTTTTTTCCCTTTTTCTGGTGGTCGTATTCGTAAAGGTAAGAGACAAAACGTTTGTATGCAGACAAAATGGACACTTCCTTTTTGGGGTATTCTATGGTAGCATATGCAAAGAAGAAACAAGATATGATGACAGGAAAGCGGAAGAATGATGGATGAGAAGAAAATGGATGAACGGTTTATGCGGGAGGCGATCCGGCAGGCACGAAAAGCAGGTGCACTGATGGAAGTGCCGATCGGGTGTGTGATCGTTTACGAAGGAAAGATTATTGCAAGAGGATACAACCGGAGAAATACGGATAAAAATACGATCTCCCATGCGGAACTGAATGCGATCCGAAAAGCGAGTAAAAAGCTGGGCGACTGGCGGCTGGAAGGGTGTACGATGTACATCACTCTGGAACCGTGTCAGATGTGCGCCGGAGCTATTGTCCAGGCGAGAGTTAGCCGGGTGGTGATCGGAAGCATGAACCCGAAAGCGGGATGCGCCGGATCGATTCTGAACCTTCTGGAGATGGAACAGTTCAATCATCAGGTAGAAGTTACCCGTGGTGTTTTACAGGAAGAGTGCTCCCAGATGCTCAGTGGATTCTTCAAAGAACTGCGTGAAATTAAGAAGCGGCAAAAACGGGTATTGACGGAAGAAAAACAAGGAAGTATAATGAATAGCGAATCTGCTGATTCGTAACACCATGGAGATGTACCCAAGTGGCTGAAGGGTCCGCACTCGAAATGCGGTAGGTCGGGCAACCGGCGCGAGAGTTCAAATCTCTCCATCTCCGTAACCAATGCAACAGAAGAAGGCTGCGAAGTTTATTTTGAAAAAAATATACTTCGTAGCCTTTTTACGTTGCAGTGCATATCAATAATTGGTCCGGTGGACTGATTTTAACGACAAATACAAGTGTCTTGGAAAACCTCCCGTCAGACACCCACCCCTTACAAAAATAGCCAACACCCAGCCCGGAGGGAAATACATAAGGGAAGGGACAGCATTTTGTGCGCGGTTAGAGCGAGTTTTAAGATCCTGTGCTTACGTAGACTTTCGCGAGTGCCAGCTGGCACTCGTGAATTATAGTCGGAGTTAGCACATAGCTTAAAATCGCTCTGCGCACTGCTGTCCCTTCCCTTATGTATCTCCCTCCGGGCGTCCCCCCGTTGGCTATTTTTCAAACTTTAAAAGCGCACCGCCCTTCGAACTCCCTCCACAGACGTTACTCCTGCAGTTAACTCGGCCCAGGCACCCTTACGGCACACAGAAGGTTCTGCTTAGTGCTGCTCCATTCCTGACCTGACACGGTTCACAGATTCCTGTTGCGTAAGACCCAGACGTCAACGCCACTTACAGAAGGCAGCTCTGCAAAGAAAAGCCCTCAGTTTGGTATCACCCCTGCTGTAGCGGATTGCAGGTACAGGGCACCGCTAACTCCCCGGCTGCGCAGGATTCAGTATATCGTGTTTTTTTTAATTTGTCAATCTGAATCGTGATATTTACTTGTGAGAGTGGCGAAAATGGGCTATAATAATAACCAGATGATATTGTAAAAAATGTAACTATTCAGTAGGTAGTATCCCGCAAGGTGTTTTGGCATGAATATGCCAAAATCCCGAGACATACAAGCCAAAATGCCATCACCGAAGGTGATT
>ERZ838483.652-NODE-652-length-41258-cov-34.459408_pt1 | contig 41258 bp, 37 predicted proteins | sample MGYA00519939_ERZ838483 | MGnify/ENA primary metagenome ERZ838483 (study PRJEB31850, sample SAMEA3708836) | human gut metagenome | biome: human gut; feature: human-associated habitat; material: faeces | place: China | collected 2014 ... | reverse complement strand
GTACAGCCTTGTTTGCACTGTTGGCTGTAGCTGGAGATATGGGTGGTGCTTTTGGTCCGAGCATGGTAGGATATTTTTCACAGCAGGCAGGAGATAATCTCCAGGTAGGTTTGTTGACTGGATGCATATTTCCTTTAATTATGTTGGCGGCTTTGATTGTAATGCGAAAAATGGCAAAAAATGAAGAATATTGTGATTACGCTAAGGCAACAACATCATCACAGTCGCAAGCATCATAGAAGATTAACAAAAATGGTGTCATCTTTTGACTTATTAGTAAAGATATTACAACAGAAAATGAGTTTGAGCGATGAATAGCGAAGAAGGAGTAAAAAAAACAGCTTTTCATTTTGAACTTTTAATTGAATAACCACAGCAGCTTCGGCAGATCTAAATTACATAGAATCATTGAGTCTGAAAATAACTTTGAAATTCTTAATGATTCTTGTTAAAAATTAATTTTGAAATAATATATTAAACAGACTTAAATAGGTGTCCGAAACACCAGCACCCCTGCATGAGAATGAATAAGATTTGAAATAGTGAAAAACCTTGTGTTTCCAATAATTTTCTTGCACTGTGTTGTACTTGGTTTCATCGTATCGGGTCTACTCCTAAGCGAAAGCTCGTAAGTTCCAATTTTATCTGGGACGTCATTTTAAAATATTTACAGGCTTTTAGCCTGTAAATGATAAAAGAGATTTGATTGATGTATGTTCATCATTCAAATCTCTTTTTGCTTCAGGTAATTCTTATGGGTAAATTAGTATTTTTCTTGTTATTTATTTGTTTGATTGTAGCGTTTCTTATTCCACAGTGAACCTGACAACATACCGATTGCAGAGATTATTGCACCAGCTACAATCATTCCCAAGTCAGGGGAATTCAGTTTGTTAAAAGTTATGTTATTTGCTATTTTGAATGTGCCATATTCAGCAAGCATATACATTACGCCAAAGAAAAGAGTGAATGCCCATTTTCCTTTTCCCCAAAAGTTATTTTTACCAATAACAACGGACACAATAAATGTAGTTACAGGAAGAATAAACCAAAGGAACATCAAGCCGTAACCCATAGCGTCATTTCCACTTGTGAAAAACCAGAATACTATCATTGCAGATGCCCAAATCAAAAGATAAGAGAGAATCGTAACAATCTTGTTTTTGTTGGCATTGCTTTTCACAACATTCGTACTTTCTTCAAGATAGTCATAATAGTTTTTCATTTTTTCTTCTCCCTTCAATAAATAGTCAAGAGAGATATTGTAGCATTCGCTCATTTTAATAACACTGATAATATCTGGATAGGATTTTTCGTTTTCCCAATTTGAGATTGTCTGGCGACTCACACCTAACAATTCAGCAACCTGTTCTTGCGTTAGTTTTTTTTCAATTCGTGCTGCCTTGATTTTGCTTCCAATATCATATTCCATGCCACCATACCTCCTTACACTTCTATTGTAGGAATAACACCCACTATTGTCTATCAAATAGCTTTGACATCACTTATTATGTGTGTCAAAATCCTTTTACATCTGCCAAATAATCTTATTCTCTAACTCAATTTCAGAATATATAGGTAATTCTAATACATATGGATTTTTAATTGCATATGCTGGCTTTTCGATTATTTGTCCCTTTTGTGATAACAACATCACTTCATTTATATTTTTAGTTAACGCTAAACGTTCATATAATAAAGAATCATATTGTCTTTTTAAATCGGACAAACTCCAGTTATTTTCAACGGATTCGATTTCGTAAAAATGTCTTTCTTCAATATTAGTGATTCTCATTAGTTTTAAATAATGCGACAAGCTTAGCTAAAATATACGTCCGTTAATAGTGACAGGATAGTTTTTGAATTGGCTAAACACTGTTTCCCCAATTGAGTTAGTTTTTTTTCTTTGAATGTGATAATCACGATATCTAACCTAGTTTCCGGTTAAATGAATGGAACCATATAAATAGGAATATATTGAATTCCATTTTCTGATTTATAATCTTTCGTATGAACAACATATTTATCTTTGATTCTATTGCTAAATTTATCACAGAATAAATCTAATGATTTGTGGAATCTATAGTTTCCTGACTTAACCTCTATTGGACATATTTTATTACCTTTGGAAAATAAGAAATCAATTTCATATAGATGATTAGAATTATCACTATTCATTGTGTAATAAAATAAATTATTGCCTTTTGCCAATAACATTTGAGCTACGACATTTTCGTACACATATCCCAGATTAGTATCGAGTTTATTTGATAAGAGTTTATTATAGATGATATTTTCAGTGAAATCTTTATCTTTGAATATAAGTGTTATAAACAATCCTACGTCAGAAAGAAATAATTTATAACGATTAATATCCTTTTCTAGAGACATACCAACATTAGGGTTGTTTGCGTGATATGCAATATTTACAGTAAATGAACTAAGCATATCAGGAATTAATTCTCGAACTCTATTTGATCTTATGCCTTTTTTTGCGGTTGATAATATATATCTTGATGCATTACTGCTTAAATTTGCTGGTATAGCATCATAAATGTCTCCTGCAAGTCCAGTTCCATCAATTTTGATAAAGTCTTCTTCATATAAGTCTATAATTTCTCTTTTTACTTCGTCTACTACTTGTAAATTATTACTTTCTAGATATGATTCTATAGCTTGAGGCATGCCACCTATAAGCATATAAAGTCTGAAAGTGCGCATAAGATTTCTATGTAGTGCATTACCAGCAGGTTTTTTACTCTTCATTAGTAGTTTTATTGTATCTGCAGTCATAGTGTCATCGATAGCCCATAAAAACTCTTCAAAGTCCATAGGATACATAGATATTTTGTGTTCTTCACTAGGTATTAAAATGTCTTTGGTGTTTTTCTTAATGGATAAAAGAGATCCAGTTTCAATATATTTGTATCTTCCATCAGCCACCAGATATTTAATTGCTTGTCTAGCTTTTGGAAGGAGTTGTACTTCATCAAAAATAATGACTGATTCATTCTCATATAAGCGAACACCTGTGAATTGTTGAAGTTGTAAAAAGAAAAAGTCTAGATTGTACATGTCATCGAATAATTCTATGATTTCCTTACTTGTATGTGCAAAGTCTATTAGTATGTATGATTTAAATTCTTTTTCTGCAAACTCTTTAGCAATTGTACTTTTTCCTATACGTCTCGCTCCTTTGATTAGTAATGCATATTTATCACTTCGATTTTCTTTCCACTCAAGTATTTCATTGTATATTTTTCTTTTGAAAACTGATTTTTCCATAGATTATCACCTCACATTTTCTATTATAACTTGAATTAGAGTGCAAGTAAACGCAGAAAATGCGCAAATCCCCGTTCATATAAGTGCAAAATATACGCAAATCCCCGTTTGCATAAGTACCAAACATGCGCAAATCCCCGTTTAAATACATGGAATGTTTCGAAATGATACTTGTGACTGATTAATTTTTTCTATTGTTTGAGAGAATAATGGTAAAATATATTACAAGAGAGGTAACTGAGGAAATGAATATCTTGAGATAAGAAGTGAATTAGAAAAGTATCCTTCGGGGATCAAGAATATTATTGCTGTTATTGGTTGTGATACGGAATTAGGTATGGATGGATTTAAAATCATATGCTGATGCTGTGAAAGTATTTGATGAGATAGGACTTATTAAAGAAGCAGAAGTACTTCGTGGTTATGATAATGATATCAGAAGAGAATGCAGAGAAATGCTATGAGAGATTAGCTATTAATAATGATTATGATGGTTTCTGGGATAAGGTATATGTTTGTGTTGATAAGAATACATATAATAAGTATTTGGAGGAATATGTATAAATCCTTTTTTTACAATAAATCTCTTTTGTATAAACAACATTTACATATTATGGTACAATAAATAAAGAAGTATTTTGAATACAAAACTAACTTTAAGTGAACCTTAAAGTTTGATTGTAATAGTAGGGGATGTTGCAAGAGAAAATGAGAAAGTTAGGCTTTTATGTTTTGATTTAATCTAAGAGATCGGAGAAGAAGATATGAGAAAGAAAACTACAAAGAAAACAACAGTTAAAAAAACTGCTCCTGTAAAAGAAACAACTAAGAAGACTACAGCTGTAAAGGCTGAAACTAAAAAGGTAGAGCCTGTAAAGGAAACAGCTACTAAGGTAGAAGTAGTAAAGGAAGCTGCTCCTAAAAAGGAAACAGTTAAGAAAACTACAGTTAAGAAAGCTGCTCCTAAAGAGACAACTGCTAAGAAAACTGCAACTACAAAAACAGAAGCAGTTAAAGAAGAAGCTCCAGTAAAGGAAGTAGCTGCTAAGGTGGAAACAGTAAAGGAAGCTGAACCTAAAAAGGAAACAGCTAAAAAGACTGCAACAAAGAAAGCAACAACTAAGAAGACTACAGCTAAAAAAGCTGCAGCTAAGACAGAAACTGTAAAAGAAGAAGCACCTAAAAAGACAACTAAGAAAGCAACTGCAAAGAAGACAACTAAGAAGGCTGCAGCTGCTAAGAAAGAAGCTCCTGTGAAGGAAGAACCTAAAGTAGAAGAAACAGTAGCTCCTGAAGTTGAAAAGAAGGTTGAAGTAGAACCTGAAGTAGTTGTTCAGGAAACTCCTGTTGAAGAAGCACCTGCTCCAGCACCAGTTGATTTAGGACCACGTAGAAGTGTGGCATTCATTGGTTCTGAATGTTATCCATTTGTAAAGACAGGTGGATTAGGAGATGTTATGTCTGCTCTTCCTAAGAGTCTTGCTAAGTTGAATTGTGATGTTAAGGTTATTATTCCTAGATATAAATGTATTCCACAGAAATTCCAGGAAAAGATGGAATATAAAGGGTCATTCTCTATGGACTTATGTGCAGATGGTAAACAGTATTATGTAGGTATTATGGAATATCAGGAAGATGGCGTTGTTTATGATTTTATTGATAACGATGAATTCTTCTCTTGGGGTAATCCATATACTAATCTAATCGATGATATTCCTAAATTCTGTTATTTTGGTAAAGCGGCTCTTGCAGCACTTAACTATTTAGATTGGACACCTGATGTTGTACATTGTCATGACTGGCAGGCTGCTTTAGTTCCTCTATACTTAAGAACATGCTTTAAAGACAGCAATGTGGGACGTGCAAGCTGTGTACTTACTATTCATAACTTAAGATTCCAGGGAATCTATGATAGAAAGACTATTCAGTACTGGTCAGGACTTCCTGATTATGTATTTAATAAAGACTGCCTCACACAGAATTGGTTGGATGCGAATATGTTGAAGGGTGGTATTACTTATAGTAATGTTGTAACTACAGTAAGTAATACATATGCTGGTGAAATCCAGACTGAAGAATATGGTGAAGGTCTTGAAGAACACTTAAGATATCATCATAACAAGCTTGTAGGTATCGTAAATGGTATTGACACAGATATCTGGAATCCAGCAACTGATAAACTATTAGCTGCGCCATATGACAGTCAGAATGTTATTGAAAAGAAGAAAGCAAATAAGAAAGCTTTACAGGAATCATTAGGATTACAAGTAGATGATCATAAGATTGTCATTGGTTTGATTTCACGTCTCACAAACCAGAAGGGTCTAGATCTTGTAAATAGTGTAATTCCACATATTATGGATGAACATACACAGGTTGTTGTATTAGGTACAGGTGATGCAGAATATGAAAATGCATTCCGTTATTATGAAAACCAGTATAAGGGTAACTTCTGTGCTTATATTGCCTACAATGAAAATGTAGCACATAACATCTATGCTGGATGTGATGCATTATTAGTACCATCTAGATTTGAACCATGTGGATTAACTCAGTTAATTAGTATGAGATATGGTTCAGTACCAATCGTAAGAGAAACTGGTGGATTAAAAGATACAGTACAGCCTTATAACTTATTTGATAACACTGGTAATGGATTTACATTCGATAGATATGAAAGTGGTCTTTTATATGATGCAATCAATCGTGCTAAGACACTTTACTTCGAAAGTAGACCATACTGGGATGACATGGTAGTTCGTAATATGAACAAAGATGTCTCTTGGGAACAGAGTGCAAAACACTACAAAGATATGTATGTAGGATTAACACCTAAATATTAATGTAAACAAAAATGCAATGTTAGAAATCTAACGTTGCATTTTTTCTCCTAACTTATTTATTTATCTCACAAAATAAATGTTGATTTGGGAGAAAAGAGATGTGTTTTGTAAGATAGTATTGTTGGAGTATAGTGAAAAACAACTAACAATTTATTATTCTCACCAATTAAGTGATATATATTAGTTGTTTTTCTCCCAATTTTATTCTTTTCTCCCAAAATAGGCATATAATTGGGAGAAAAGAGATACATTTTGGGAGAAAAAAGGAAGGAGAAGAGTATGAGAAGTTTTGATTACAGTTATTTGAGTTTGCGTACATGGGATAATGAGATATTATCTTATGTTGCGAAAATTCATGAATACAAAGGAAAACAAGAATTATATCTTCGACAGAAGCCTGTAGAGTTAGAACGTTTAGTTGAGGTTGCAAAAGTACAAAGTACGGAAAGTTCAAACCGTATTGAAGGTATTATAACAACGAAATCTCGTCTCCAACAATTAGTTGAAGATAAAACAACACCTAGAAATCGTGATGAAAAAGAAATATTAGGATATAGAAACGTTCTGAATCTGATTCATGAAAATTATGAATATATCCCTTTTAGATCAAACTATATATTGCAGTTACATCGTGATTTACTTCAGTATACTGAATTGACTTATGGTGGAAAATATAAGACTATTCCAAATGAGATAGATGCTGTTTTACCAAATGGTGCGAAAAGGATATTGTTTAAGCCTTTAGAGCCGTATGAAACTCCAGAAGCTATTGAACAAATATGCGACAGTTATCAACGAGCTTTAGAACAGGAAATTGTTGATCCTCTGATTCTAATACCTTGTGTAATTTTAGATTTCCTCTGTGTACATCCTTTTAATGATGGAAATGGCAGAATGAGCCGATTGCTTACATTGTTATTGTTGTATAGAAATGATTATGTGGTTGGTAAATATATTAGTATAGAAAAGGAGATTTCTGAAACAAAAGAAGCCTATTATCAAGCTTTAGCACAAGCAGATTTCAGATGGCATGAAGGTGCAAATGATCCCAAACCATTTATCAAATATATGCTTGGAATTATTTTGAAATGCTATCGTGAATTTGAAGATAGATTAACTATAAGTGAAAAGAGTGGAAAACGAAGTACATCTTATGATGTGGTAAAAACTTACGTGAATAATACAATTGGAACCTTTACTAAGAAAGATGCAATGGAAAACTGTCCAAGTCTAGGTAGTTCTTCGGTAGAGTCTGCGTTAAAGAAACTTGTAGAAGAAGGTGCTATTATACGTAAAGGTAAAGGGCGTGCATCACACTATGTACGTAAAGATGCGGTAGAATAAGTGATTTTTGTTTATTAGTAATAACGATTAAAGTTCTAAATGTAGATATTTGAAAAATGCAATGTTAGAAATCTAACGTTGCATTTTTTAGTGGTGTTAATTTGAAAGGTATAATTTCTAATCAAAAGTTACTGTCCAATTATCAGATTGATAAGCGTCAAAACACATCAGTATTTGTTCTTTGTTACATTTATGTTCAGCTAATTCTGGAAGTTCTTCTTTAGAAAAATATCTACTTTCAGTTGTTTCTATATTTTCAATAAATTCTCCACCTAGTACTTCACATAAGTAGAAGATCTTTACAACACCATAAGCATAAGGTGGAAGGTTATGCTTATCTCTATCTTGTACAGATATGACCTTTTTAACACAGACATCCAATCCTGCTTCTTCTTTAGTTTCTTTCACTACATTATCAGCAGGAGAAAGATTAAATTCACACCATCCTCCAGGAACAGACCATTGCCCTTTTTCTTTTACAAGAAGAATCTTTCCATCCTTGAATATAGCTGCACGAGTGTCTACTTTTGGTGTTTGATAACCTACATCATTACAGAATAATCCATGAATCTTTTCGGCTGGTATATCTGTTCTTGTTAACATCATTTCTGCTGCAATTTCTCTTATACGCTGATAACGCTCTTTATCATATACATCGTGTCCATAGAAAAGTCCTGCTTGTGCAAGGCTCTGTAATTCTTTTGCCCATTCTAATACTTTATCCATAACTTATGACTCCTTACTATTGCTTGTTAATAGTATAGCACTAAATAGGATCCATTAAGCAGATGGTATATGAAAATATTATTATATTATATTTGAAAATAGTGCTGTGGAGGATATCTCTTTTGGCATGAAACATTACACACTTAATGGTTCTTTCAAGACAACAGTCTAACGAAGGTAACATTATAGATGCTGATGAAGTAGTTGAAAGGATTGCAAATAAATACGAACTGTAAAAGGACCTGCTCATTTGAACAGGTTCTTTTACATGAAGGATTCTACAACATAGAGTCTCTTTTCTTTCTTATTCCATAGCATGATTATTTCACTATGGTCTTCATGTGACTTTTACCAATAGACACAATCGGTGTGTTGAGGACGACTTATTGCAAGTACATTGATCTCATCCAGCCATTTATTGGTAGCATCTAGATAGTTACCATCATAGATGGTTTCTCCTTGATCTTTTTTCCAAGAAAACATCTTTTCGATAGGTTCTTCATTCTCATATGTAAAAACATGATAACGGACACCATCTCCATTAAAACTTGATCCAGCATCCTTACTATATACTTCAGAATAATCAGAATCTGAAGGAATAGATATATTCCAGTTCTCTTTGATTACATGATTATAGTCTTTAGAATAATTACAATACATGATTCCACTTACAATAATCATACATGCAAATATGATAGATATAATTGTTTTCTTCTTCATGGGAACATCTCCTCTAGTCTGCGAGTTCTTTTAGAGTATCTCCTGCAATTCTATATACTGTCCAATCTGACATAGGCTTGGCACCTAGAGATAAATAGAAATCAATACTAGGCTTATTCCAGTCTAGACACCACCATTCTAAACGTCCACAGCCACGTTCTACTGCAATAGAAGCAAGCTTCTTAAGAATTGCCTTACCATAACCGTTTCCACGATATTCTGGCTTTACATATAAATCTTCTAAATAAATACCAGAACGTCCTAAGAATGTAGAGAAGTTGTGGAAGAATAATGCGAATCCTATTTCTTTATTATCTACTACCGCAAAAATCACTTCTGCTTTCTGCTTATCAAATATCCATGTTTCAAGTGTGGCTTCATTTGCTACCACTTCATCTAGCATCTTCTCATAAGCAGCTAACTTTTTGATGAATTGAAGAATGAGTGCTGTATCACTACGTTTCGCAAATCTGAATGTAAGACTATTGTTCATGGTCATTCCCTCCGTTTATCTTATTATACTAATAGGGCAGATTGTAAGGTACTTAAGTTTTCTTAAGATAAGAAAAAATATCTAATGATTTTTAGAATAATAAAAACTCCTTTTGCTGAAATGTAAAAGGAGTATTTCCACTAAGAATAATATTTTTGATTTTTACTTTTTGGTTTGTCGGGATTTAGAAGTTTTAGTTTTCCTTGATTGACAAGAGGTTGAATGTAATTCTTTGAGACATACTGAGTAGTTTTAAGACCTAAATAATCACTTATTTCTTGTCTTGTTCTTGGAGTTTTACAAAAAGTGATTAAATCAGTATTATCTTCGCTGTTATTTATAGAAGTTTCTGGCTTATTAAATAAAGTAACTACAAACTCATTTCTTTTGTTTTCGAATAAAGGTTCTGGTAAGCCATATTCTTTCATTTCTCTACGAATGGTAGGAATACCTGAATATCGATTTTCTGTCTTAAGTAGGAATTCGGACATCGTTGCTAATGCAGGATTTCTTAAATCTGGTCTTGCTTTTCCTAAATCATTAACAGTCATTCTTCCATAAAGGCTGCCTGGACTATGAATCTCTAGACGGTTAGTGAAGAAAGAAATCTGGATAGTAGTTCCTTCAGTATGAATACTATAATCACGATGAATTAATGCATTAAGTATAGCTTCTCTGATGGCGTTAATAGGATATTCGGTTTTATCGTTTCTTTTTCCTGTTGTTGGATCAATGATTGTTTGAGTACGCATATTTCTATTACAAAAGGCAATTGCTTCATCTAACATTTCAGATAATGTTCCCTCAATTCTTTTGTTATCTAGAAAACGAACACCATCATTTGTTGTTTCACCAATTTCAGTACCCGGAATGACAGTTGCAGTAATAGCTAATTGCGGAAGCAATCCTTGTGGATATATTCCAAAATTCAATACAGAAGCAAGAGTAGGTACGCCATTTCGTGTAATAGATAATAATTCGTAAATCTGCTCTTCTGATAATTTTGAAAAAAAAGGTCGATTTAATTTCATTTGAAGAATGTAGTTATTGATACCTACTTCATCTAATAATGATAAATCAGCACGATCAATTGGTCTTTCATCATCATGAACATGGGCCTTATAAGATTCAAAACTATATATTTCGTAGTCTGTCATTGGTAAATCTGCATCACCTACACGAACATAAGATCCTTTTGTTTTTCCTGCACCACGATAGTAACATGGACGATTAGTGATATCTATTGATGGTATCTCTGCACTACAGATATTAACCCCTTTATATTCTGTGGTTGTAAATATAGCACGAACTACAGGTTCCATTTGGTTGCATTGTTCTGTTACTCTTTTTTGTAAATCCTGCAGATCATAAACACCTACTGGTGCAAAACCTAATGATTCATCTAACCCAAATACGATTATTCCACCACTGTCCTGGTTTGAAAAACTTGATAATGTATCATATAAACGTTTAGGTGTTCCTTTGTGTGCTGCTTTAATTTCTATAGTTTGTGATTCGGCTTTTGTCTTAATTATTTGTTTGATTAAATCATTTAATTCGATGCTAAGCATAATTTCTCCTTTCTGTTACATTTGATTGAGTAAAATGGATGAATTATTTTATTTACATAAATTATAATCATTTAATTATGTAAAAACAACGAAAAGTAATGAAATTAGATAAAAAGTTATAAAAATAGCATAAATTTAAATTAAATTAACATAAATAATTTATGTAAAATCACAAATTAACATAAATTTTCACAAAAATAACATAAATAATTTATGCTAAAACAGTAAATAAATTACTTATTTTAATATTGTCCCTCTTTATCTAAAAAAACTTGATCTTAAGACCAAGTTTACTTAATCGCATCCACCATTTCTTTCACATATGCTTCTACATATTGTGGTGCATCTTTTTCATATTTTTCAATAATCTTAATGATCGCACTACCAACGATGGCATCATCTGATTGAGATGCCATCTTTTTAGCCTGTTCTGGTGTAGAGATTCCAAATCCTACTGCTACAGGCACATCAGTCACTTCACGTACTAAATCAACCATAGCACCAATATTTGTAGTAATCTTTGAACGTACACCAGTAACACCTAAAGAAGACACACAGTAAATAAAACCATTTGCTTTTTTCGCAATTGTCTGGATACGCTGATGACTTGTAGGAGCAATCGTACTAATAAGATCTAGTCCATACTCTTTACAGACTATATCAAATTCTTCTTTTTCTTCAAAAGGAACATCAGGAAGAATCATTCCACTCATATTGCCTTCTACTATTTTTTGACAGAACTTCTCAATCTATAGTTATGAACAACATTTGCATAAGTCATAAAGACCATAGGAATATCTGTATTTTTTCTAACAAGGTTGACCATTTCACATATTACCTCCTTTTATCATAGAAATTTAAAAAAATTTTAGAAACACCTCTAGAAAGGCGTTGTCAGAGGGGTACGGAATACATGAAGGTGGAAAATAGTATATGATGGTAGTAGGAAAGGGGATGAGTAATATGAAGTTCGGAGTAAGAACACTATCATTAAAAAATCTATTAGTGCTAGAACAACAGGAAGAACTAAAAGATCAATTAAGAGAGCTCTTATACCTGGATATGGTAAGAAGGGCAGAGGATGGATTACGAATCCTAAGAAAGCGGCCTATAACAAGGTCTATAGAAAAACTACTGTAAGTTTCTGGGACTTATTTAAATAAAGGAGAGTAATGCTATGAATACTGATGATAAGCTTTTTGTAGTAGGAAAGGTTTTGAAGGTATTGTTGGTGATTTTAGTATTTCCAATTCTAGTTATATTTGAACTTACAAAGATTCAGAAATAATTCTAAATTGATATTAAAACATGATTGGATAGTGTATCATTGAGTTGAAAAGGGTGGAATGATTCCAAGAATACAATGTTTTATATCTTGTGATGTAAAGAGTAATGTGCAATCAAAATTGATAAGAGAGGGGTTATCTGAATGATTAGTTTGTTTATTAGTTTCTTGGTTATAATGTTTAAATTCACATTCTATTTAGCATTGTTTCCATTTTGGTTAATCTGGTGGTTTATTAAAATAGTTTTCTTTTTCATGGGTTGGCTTGAAATTTGTTTGGGAAGTTTCCATGCTAGTAGAGAAATTAATAGGAGAAGAAGATGGTAAAATATTTTCTTTTCTACTTAGAAATAGAAGGGTGTGCGAATGCATGCTCTTTTTATCTAAAGAAATGGAAGAAAATCCCCGCCTCAATATAAAATATAAGTAAGGGATGAATGCTATTAATGCATTTGATTGAGTAATTCTTGAGTAAGAAATTGTATAATACATATAGAAAGCTCAATATATGCATCTTACAGTCAAGCAGTTGGTGTTGCATCTGTCCAAGGAAGACTATCGTTCCATCAAAGAATTATATCTTATAGCGAAAAACTCACTAATCAGGCAATCTATAACATCAGATAGCACTACTTTGCAGAAGGTAGGTATCTCAAGTTTGAGTTGAACTATGCACTTCTAAAGTCATTTGATAACTATAGAACGCTTGATTCCTATATGGCATAGCAGATACTGAATGAAGTAGGAAATATGTGGTGGGATAAAAATATTGAAAAAAAGTATTGGAAGTATATAAGATAAGTATATGAAAATATAAATAAATGTACAAAAAAGTAGGGAAATGTTAGTATATATAGACAAAGGAAAGAGGGTCTAAATATGGGTTATGATGTTTTAGAAGTATGTCGTCATGTGATTAATTATAGTAATGAAAAAGAGTATGGTATTTCTAATTTGAAATTACAAAAGGTACTTTATTTTATTCAGGCTTATTTCCTAATTGATAAAACAAAAAATGCACCTTGTTTTGATGATAAAATTGAAGCATAGAATTTTGGCCCAGTTGTTCCTGCTGCATATCATGAGTATAAGCAATATGGTAGTGGAGATATCCCAACAATAGAGTCTTATATTTTATTTGATACGGACAATATTTGGAATACTGAAAGAGTAAAATTTAATGATGATGTTATTACTGATGAAGATAAAAATCGCATTAATAAAGTTGTAGATAAGTTTTCAGATTATTCAGCAACTGATCTTGTTGCGATAACACATAGGCAGTCTCCTTGGATGGATGCTTATGCTCCATATAGAAATAATGAGATTACACTGGATGCGATAAAGGAGTATTTTAATGCCTAATGATGATTTAGATAAATTATTGCGCACTGAAGATAAAAATCCTTTTGTAATCGAAAAATCATCAAAATATAATTATACTAAGAGAAAAATGAACAGTATTTGTAAAGCGTTATCAATGGAGTCTCTAAGATATGATCCAAAGGTAACGGTTAAGAATATTGATGCTTATATAGATTCATCTGACAGATTGGATAGGATTCTATATTCAGAAATTAGTAACTATATCTACTCTTTAGAAATGGAACAAAGAGGAATTTTTGCGACTAATGTTGAGAAGTTACTACTCTATTCATTGGATGAGAAAAATCATGTTGGTGCAGATACTAAAAAAATAATTGTTAAAATATATGATCATTTTCAATTAGCGATAAGTCAAATAGAAAATGTAAATAATATTTTTGCAGCTAGTATTGAAGATGCGAAAGTTAAATTGCAACAGCAGGTGAAGGGCGTAGAAAGGGAGTATATATCTATACTTGGTATATTTGCTTCTATAGTCTTAGCGTTTGTTGGTGGAATTACATTTTCTACATCTGTCTTACAAAGCATCTCCGCAGCCAGTATATATAGGTTGTTGCTGACTATTGATTTTTTAGCGTTTGTTCTTATTAATACTATTTACATCTTGGTTAAGTTTATCTTTACAATTAATGATAAAGATGCGAAATTATTTAAAATAGAAAAATTGAATTGGACTTGCTTGATAATTGCTATAGTTGTTATTGGTTCATGGCTATTTAGCATTAAAGAACTTCAAGAGTTTATTTCAAATTTATTACCTTGGGGTAAATAAGGTAGATATCATAGAAGGGTTACTGGATGTTATGCATCCAGTAACCCTTTTTAAGTGGAATATTAGGAGAAAACTCTATCCTTCCTGTTTTTATATGTAATCAATTATATGTTTTATTGTATGTGTTGTATAAGTGTTTTAAGAAACTGATCATATGTCTTAGAACACATCACTTCGCGTTGGAATTTGGTGTTATTAACGAGTTCAATAAATACATCGTATAAGTGTTCCATGTTAAGACTATCTCCGTTCTTGATTGCTAGAAGGAATACGATTCTAACAGTTTCATCACCATTCCACTTAAGTGGTTCATCTAATATTGCAACAGCAACTTTTGTTTGTTTTGCAAAGACGTTTAATGGATGTGGTAATGCAAATACATCATTCATATTTGTATTAGAGAGTTCTTCACGTTTATAGACAGAATCAAGATAATCATCACCAATAATATCCTCATTGAGTAAAAGAGTACTGAGTTCTTCTAACAATTCATTTTTTGAGTTCACTTTTTTCTTATGAATAAATAAAGAAGAGTCAAAGAACTTTTTGATTTTATCATATTTACTTTGATCTATTGATGTGATTAAACGAGACACCATTTCAATATCCTGTTGATTAAGAGAGAAATCTACTGTAATTGTTGGTACATATGATTGCTCAAGAGGAATTGTTGAAATAACACAATCTATCTCTTTGAAATCATTTTCTGTATAGCTTAGATATTCTATAAGAGAAAGTCTTTTGACAACAGTCAGTTTATTTGCAAAGACATTATGTAATCTTGCTTCCAACATACGTGCAGTTGCCTGCCCTGAACCACATACAAGATAAACGGCTTTTTTCTTGATAGAGCCAGAGAAACATCTTTCTATAGCTGCACCAATATGTAAAGCGATATATCCTATATCATCTTCAGGGAAAGTAACAATATTAGAAGATTGGCTAAGGATAGTCTTTGATATTTCAAATGGTAGAGGGTAGTTCGTTTTAATGGTATTTAATAAAGGGTTTTTATTCTCTAAATTAAGTTCCATCATTGATATTGAAGTACGGAAATGATAGAAAAGATCAGATCTTAGTATTTTGTCATCTCTTAAGTCAAAATTATATCCTTTGTAGATGCCTTCTAAGAAAGAATCAATAAGATTATGGATAGATTGATCATCTATAGAATTGTTGTTGTACTTAATATTAGAAATAAAATGAAGTGAAATATATTGTTTTTCACCACGAGTAATTGTTATGTCATAATAATTACTTAATGACTCACATATCTCATTCATAATTTCCTCAATATTATTAGGTATTTCTGTGTTGTTCATAACACTAATGTAGTCATCATTAAGTATTCTTGAAATCATTAATGCAAAATAAATAGTAAGATTCTTTAATTTATAATCATCTGTTTGAATTTTATGTTTATTGAAAACTTGAATTAATAAAGAAACAATATAATTAACTTCAACATCGTTGTAGTAAATCTTCTCTCCTTTAGAAAATGTAGAAACAGTTGAATATTCATTTAAAGGATGTATCTCATTTACAATACAATCTCGTTTATCAGATTCATTACCGATAATTTTTATTCCAACACCAGGCTTTACAATGTACTCAAGATTATAGTGTGGTAGACTTTTCTTAATTATTTTTATGTAATTGGAAAATGTATTTTTTGAAACATAAACTAAGTCTGCAAGATCATCAGTTGAAATATAATCGTGTGAATAAAGCAGTTTATTCAATATGAAACGTATTCTATCTTCACTGGAATCAAGATCTACAAAATCAGATTCTTTAGATGTTATGCCATCTAGAAATGAATTGAACGTATCTTCATTTTCAACTTTCAAATAATAACCAGCTTTCCTTTTTAACTGGACGCTTGCTCCCTGTAATTCATTGTTTAAATTATTGATATCGGTACGAATTGTACGTTCTGATACTTTGAATAAGTCTGCTAGTTTTGCTGCAGTAGTATAATCATTACTGCGTATGTAGTTAAAAATATCTTCAATTCTTTTGTAATTAAACATGATTATCCTCCTTTCTCTATCTTTATTATTAATATTAGCGACTTTTAAAAAATTGACAACCAAAACCATTTCCATTTAAAAGTGGAAGCGTTTAACATGGAAACACTTACATTTCCTTTTGGAAGTGGAAATTGCATGAATTGAGAAATGGAAGAAGATTATTTATACTAGGTATTGTCGAAGAGAGGTGAAGAGCGATGAACGAATTACTAAACGAGCAGACAACATTCCTAGATGTTGATGAGAAAGATAAAGATGGCATTCTTAAGTTTATCAGTCATAAAGCAAAACTACTTGATATTACTGATGATGAAGATGCTTTATATCATGACTTTCTTGAAAGAGAAAAAGAATTCTCTACAGGATTACAAGATGGATTTGCAATCCCACATGCAAGAACAGATAACGTTAAGAAAGTAACAGTTATGTTCTTACGAAATAAAAATGGTATTGATTGGCAGACTCTAGATGACAAGCCAGTTAAATATATTTTCGCATTACTAGTACCTAAACAGAGTGCTGGTGACGTGCATTTGAAGATGATTTCTTCACTTGCAACAGCATTATTAGAAGATGAATTTAAAGATACAATTATTTCATCAAATGATAAGGCTGAATTAACACGTTATATTTTAAAAATGATGGAGGAGGAAAATTAAAATGAAAGTTGTTGGTATTTCAGCTTGTCCAGCTGGTTTAGCTCATACTCCAATGGCTGCAAAAGCATTGGAAAAGGCTGGAAAGAAGATTGGTTTTGATGTCAAGATGGAACAGCAGGGTTCAATGGGGCAGGTTAATGCTATTACAAAAGAAGAAGCTCAGGCAGCTGACTTTGTATTAATTGCATCTGATCAGCATATTGAAGGTATGGACCGTTTTGAAGGTAAACCAGTTATTCGTGTCAATATTACTACTTGTATTAAGGCACCTGAAGCAGTTTTAAAGAAATGTGCAAAAGCTGTTGAAGAAAAAAAAGGATAAAAAAATTCATAGGCCTATTGCGGAGACCTATGAATACATACTATATAGTGAGTACGCATTCTCATTATATAGCAAAAAATTTATATTGAGGAGAAAAAGTTTATGAAAAAGTTTTTTAATAAAGCTAAAGGTCATATGATGACTGGTATCGGCTACATGTTACCACTTATCATTGGTGCTTCTTTAGTTGTTGCAATTCCATTAATTATCGCATTATGTACTGGCGTACAGAGCTTAGATCCATATGCTAAGGCAACTGGATTCTATCACACTTTATGGCAGATTCAGCAAGTAGGTTGGGCTGGTATCGGTCTTGTTAATACAGTTCTTGCTGGTTTTATTGCTTACTCTATCGCTGAAAAGCCTGCTATCGGTGCTGGTTTAATCGGTGGTGCTATCGCTTCTAATTATCAGGAAGGTTTCTTAGGAGCTGTTATTGCTGGTTTCTTAGCTGGTTACACTGTAAGATGGTGCAAAAAGACATTTAACTTACCTGAATCATTCCAGTCAATGATGCCATTAGTTATTTCACCATTCTTCGCTACAGCTGTTATTGCTATTGTAATGGGTGTTATCTTAAATACACCATTATCAATGTTAAATACTGCATTAATTTCTTGGATTCGTACTATGACAAAATCAGGTACTAACCAGGTTCTCTTAGCTATCATTTTAGGTGCTATGATCGGTTCTGATATGGGTGGACCTATCAACAAAGCTGCTTGGATGGCAGGTAACGTATTAATGGCAGAAAAAATCTATCAGCCAAACGTTTATATTAACTGTGCAATTTGTATTCCACCACTAGCATATGCTATTTCTACTGTTATTAAGAGCAAATGCTATTCAGATTCTTTCAAAGATGCTGGTAAAGGTAACTGGGTAATGGGATTTGTTGGTATCACTGAAGGTGCTATCCCATTCACATTAGTAAAAGCGTCTCGTCTAGTTCCACTTAACATGCTTGGTTGTGCATTAGGTGCTGCTGTAACATGTCTTTTAGGTGCTAAGGCTACTATTCCTCCAGTTGGTGGTATTTATGGCTTCATCACTATTGGTAGTGGATGGGCTTATTTAGTAGGTATGCTAGTAGGTGCATTATTCATCGCATTTGTTGCTCCATTACTTGCTAACTTCAACGTTGATCCAGACTCAGCAGACGAAACTATGACTGAAGACGACGTAGAAATTTCATTTGAATAAAATTTAATAAAGAAGGCATTGCCTTCTTTATTTTGTTAAGGAGAAGATTATGGCAAAGAAAATTCATATTGTTCCACATTTTCATTGGGACCGTGAATGGTATTTCACAACATCACGTTCAAAAATATATTTAATGAAGGATTTAGGAGATGTACTAAATACGTTAGAAAAAGATCCTGAATTCAAGTACTTTATGTTAGATGCACAAGGTTCATTGTTAGATGACTATATTAAATGGAGACCAGAAGATGAGGCAAGAATCAAAAGATTAGTACAAGCTCGCCGATTAGTTATTGGTCCTTGGTATACACAGAGTGATTTAATGGTTATTTCTGCTGAATCAATTGTTCGTAATATGTACTATGGTATGAAAACATGCCTTAAATATGGTCCATATATGAATGTAGGTTATGTACCAGATTCATTTGGTATGGCTGGAAATATGCCTCAGATTTATAATGCATTTGGAATTAAAGATACATTATTCTGGCGTGGTGTAACTAATGATATGGTCAAACATACAGACTATAACTGGCGTGGACATGATGGAAGTACAGTATTTGTAACTCAGATTCCTCATGGATACTATATCGGTGGTAATATTCCTGAAGATGATGAAGATGCAAAGAAGTTCTGGAAAAATGAATGTTTAATCAAAGCTGGAACTGGTGCAACAGATAATATTTATTTTCCAAATGGCTTTGATCAGGCTCCTATTAGAAGAAATCTTGTTGATTTAGTAAAAAAACAGCAAGAAGCAGATCCGGAAAACACATATGTTATTAGTTGTATTGAAGATTATATTAAAGATGTAAAAGCTGCACATCCTGAATTAGAAGAAGTAGAAGGAGAATTGATTTTAGGTAAACACAGTCGTGTACATAAATCTATTTTCTCATCTCGTTCTGATTTAAAGGCTTTAAATACAAAGCTTCAGAATTATGTGACTCATGTGTTAGAACCTTTAATGACAATGTCATATTCTTTAGGTAATGAGTATCCACATGGTCCTATGGAAACTATCTGGAAATTATTATTTGAAAATGCAGCACATGATTCAATCGGTTCATGTATTTCAGATACTGCCAATGAAGATGTTTATATGCGTTATAAACAGGTGAGAGATATTGCAGATGCTTTAGTAGAGTTACATACAAGACTTATTGCGACTCGTATTAAAAATAATGCTGATATGACTATTACATTGTTCAATACTTTACCATTTGTCAGAGATGAAGTTGTAACAGCAAAAGTTTATCTTCCAGGTACAGATTTTGCTTTAAAAGATAATAATGGCAATGATGTTAGTTATACAATTCTAGAATCAAAAGATTTAACTGATTATGTTTTATCTCAGACAATTAAGTTAAATCCAAGCAAGAAGGTTTATACACCTGAAAGTGTTATTGAAGCAACTATTGCAATTGAAGCTAAAGATCTTCCAGCAATGGGATATGTTCAGTATACTTTAGATTTCTCTCATTCTTCTAAGAAGGAATTAAAAGAATCTACAACAGTAGAGAATGAATTCTATTCTATTCATTTAGAAGAAGATGGAACTCTTACTATTGTTGATAAAACAAATAACCATGTTTATAAGAATCAGGCAGTGTTTGAAGAAAATGGTGATGGAGGAGATTCATTCAACTATTCACCAGCACATCAGGATTTAGTGATATATTCAAAAAATCATTTAGTAGATAGTAGTATTCAGGCATCTGAATTATATGCTACATTAAATGCAGAATATAAATTACCAATTCCAAGTGATCTTGAAGAACGTGCATTAGGTAAACGTTCTATTGAATTTCCAGTTAAGATGTCTGTATCATTAAGAAAAGGCTCATCTGTTATTGATTTTGATGTACATGTAGATAATGTTGGTAAATCACATCGTCTTTGTGTTGTATTTGATGCTGATCTTGTTTCAAAAGTAAATATTGCGGATGAACAGTTTGGTGCTATTGAAAGAGAAAATGTTCATGAAAAAGAAATGGCTCTTTATAATGAAGCATTAGAAAGAGCAAAAACAGTAAAAGAAGAAGTGAATAATGACTTACCAGTCAACTTCCAGCAGAGTGATACTACATGGCAGGAACCACCTATCTCTATTGAACCTACACAGAGCTTTGTAAGCTTAAGTAATAGTGAAAGAGGTATCGCATTAATTCCTCAGGGAGTACGTGAATATGAAGTTATTGATGATCATGCAATCCGTTTAACACTATTTAGAACTTACTCATTTATGGGTAAAGAAAATCTTATCTATCGTCCAGGACGTGCGAGTGGAGAACGTATTATTGAAACACGTGATGCTGAATTACAGAAACCACTTGATTTCTCATTTGGTTTCACTACTTTTGTAGGTGATTTCAATAGTGCACATATCGCAAATACAGCTAAAGCATACAATACTCCAGTTGTTGCAAGAGAGTATTCAGAATTCTTAAATGGTAGATTAATCTTCTCTGAACCTGAAGTAGAAGGTACAAAAGAAGATAGTTATTCATTATTCTCTACAGAGAATAAACTTGTTGTAAGTGCAATTAAGAAAGCGGAAGATAAAGATGGTTATATTATCAGACTTTATAATGGACAGTTCCATGAAGAAGAAAATGATACATTAGTATTTACTAAAAATATTAAGAAAGCATATTATGTAGATTTAAAAGAAGAGTATGCAGATAGTATTGAAGTAGTGGATAATACTATTCAAGTTAAGCCTCTTACACATTGTAAGTTCACAACAATTTATGTAGAAACAGAATAAATATTAACCCCAGGGATGAATATGTCATACTTGGGGATTTTTTCTGTTACAAATTTCGTGGTAGATCTTTATGTGAATCATAACCTGAGATATAATTAATAATAGTTTACTAAATAAGATCAGTTATGATTATGGAGGTGTACTTTATGGCAAGTGAAGTACTTTTGAATGAATTAAGAAGTATTAAGAAAGAATTAGAAAAAAGCAATAAAAAGGTGACAGATGAAAATGCCTTTGAGTATTTAGCAATGCAATTTTTCTGTTATAAGATTAAGAATATAGAGCCAAAGTTATATGATATCGAAAGTTCGATTACAAATGGTCCAAATGATGGTGGTATTGATTTTGTATATTATGATGATGAAGAGTCTAAAGTTGTGTTAGGACAATGCAAATATACAGAAAATATGAAATTAAATGATATCATATCTGAATTGAATAAAATGAGTAGTACTGTAGAAAATTTCAAGAAGGCTAATACAGGTGCATACAATAAGAAACTTAAAACCAATCTGCAAAATGCATTAGATAGATTACCTGATGAAAGTGCAGGAAATGTTGAGTATTGTATCTTTACTACATCAGATATAAATCAAAATGATGTCACTAACAAACTTCATGCAGAACACAATCTATATTCAAAGGATATGGTATCCGTTTATGGAGTAAGTGAAATCAATTCACAGATTAAAGAATTAATTGAAAGAGCTAAAACCGTAAATGAGTACAAGATAGAAATTGATTACCCACACAATGTATTGCAGTATGAAACTGATAATGTATCAGGAATTATGGTTAACATGTCTTCAGAATCTCTTGTTCGTATGTATGACAAGTTTAAGGATGAAGGTTTGTTTGATTTAAATATTAGAAAATATATTAAGAATAAAACTGTAGATGAAGGCATCAAGGAAACTCTAGACAAAGAAAGAGTTAATTTCTGGTTTTATAATAACGGTCTAACAATTGCATGTAGTGAATATGTTTTGGATGGTAATAAAGTTAAACTTTATGATTTTTCAATTGTCAATGGTGGACAGACTACTAATAGAATTGGTAATTATAAAGGGAGCAATACTAACAAATTTTATCTTCCTTGTAAGATTTATAAGTATTAAGAATAATGATCAAAAGCTTTATTCTAAGATAGCTGAGGCTACAAATTCTCAAAAACCAATTAACCCAAGAGATTTAAAATCAAATTCTCCTGAAATGAAGATGTTACAGAGATGGCTTGGGAAAGAAGGTGTTTATTTAGAAATTAAACGTGGTGAAAAGAAAAAAATAAAAAATATAAAAAGTATAAAAAATGATGAACTTGGTCAGCTATTACTCTCATTTGGTTATCAGCAACCTGGTACAGCTAGAAGTGGAAAGAGAAGCATATTTGAAAATAAGCCACTTTATAATAAGCTGTATAGGGTGAATTATGAGAAGGATCCAAATAAAAAAGAGTTTATTCTTGATTTGATTCAGTTGTCAGAAGATTATTCAATAATAGAAGCAGATTTAAAGAATGGAACTACGATTTCAGACGATGAGAAGATTGTCTTAAGTAATGCAAAGTATGTAATTTTCTCTTTATTAGGATTATCTTATTTTCTTGTAAATGAGGATTATTCACGTGATGATTTAAATAATGATATTTCTGTATTAAAGAGTCCTGATTTAGTGTATTCGAAGTTTATTTCTAATTATAAAGCGGATGATTATCAAGAAAGACTCAAATCATTAATTAAAATAATTTTAAATTCATTATGTGATACGTATGAGAATTGTGTATCACGTAATGAGGTAACAAGTATTAGTAACTTGTTTAAAACTGATAAGAAGTACAGGGATAGTATAGTGAAGGACTTTTTAAATGTCATTAATATGAGAACTATGAAAAATGAATTTATAAGTGCTTGTGAGATTTTCAAAAGATAGTTTATGGCAGGTCTTCCTTGTCAAGGTGAGAACGGTTTTTGCCGTTCTTTTTTAATGTTTACAGTTTAATGGGAGTAAGTGATAAAGTTTTCAAGAAAATATCTATAAACGCCTAATAATAGTCGGTGTGAAGCATCAATTGCATGCACGAACAGTTGGAAAGTAGTAAAATATATCTTAGGATAGTCTATTAGTTTTATTCACAAATATATAATATATTAATAGGTCTAGGTTTATGTTTTGTGAATATTATCGTATAATTATGAATACAGGTTTTATCACAAATAATAAGTTTAAGACAAGTAAAAAAACATATATACGTTAGAGTAAGGAGATGAACAAATGGACGTTAAGATATTTGATAACGTTACGGAAATAGTCCGTGATGATATGGCATCTACTATAGGAAAAGGGAGCAAGGTTTCAATTGCTGCTGCATGTTTTTCCATGTATGCATATAAAGAACTAAGAAAACAATTGGAACAAGTAGATGAATGTCGTTTTATTTTTACTTCTCCTACATTCGTTACAGAAAAATCAGAGAAACAAAAAAGAGAATTCTATATTCCAAGACTCAATCGTGAAAGTAGTTTATATGGTACAGAATTTGAAATAAAGTTACGTAATGAAATGACTCAAAAAGCTATCGCAAAAGAATGTGCTGATTGGATTAGAAGAAAAGCAACATTTAAATCTAATACAACTAATGAGATTATGGGTGGTTTTATGACTGTAACAGGACCAACAAGTAATGTAGCTTATATGCCTATTAGTGGCTTTACTACTGTGGATATTGGTTGTGATAGAGGTAATAATAGTTATAATATGACCAACCGTTTTGAAGCTCCTTTTTCTGCTCAATATATACAGCTGTTTGAATCATTATGGAATGATAAGAAGAAACTTCAAGATGTTACAGATGTAGTAATTGAGAATATTTCGACTGCTTATAATGAAAATTCACCAGAGTTCATTTATTACATGACTTTATATCACGTGTTCAGTGAGTTTCTAGATGATATTTCAGAAGATGAACTGCCTAATGAAGCTACTGGATTTAAACAAAGTAAGATATGGAATATGTTATATGATTTCCAACGTGATGCTGTTCTAGCAATAATCAATAAGTTAGAAAGATATAATGGATGTATTCTGGCAGATAGCGTAGGGCTTGGTAAGACTTATACAGCACTTGCTGTAGTAAAGTATTATGAGAGTAGAAATAAGAGTGTTCTTGTTTTATGCCCTAAGAAATTATCTGAAAACTGGAATACATATAAGGATAACTATGTGAATAATCCTATTGCAGCAGATAGACTTAATTATGATGTTTTATTCCATACAGATTTATCTAGATCACATGGTATTTCTAATGGTTTAGATTTAGATCGATTAAACTGGGGTAACTACGATTTAGTAGTTATTGACGAATCACATAACTTCCGTAATGGTGCAGGAACACATGCGAATACGGTAGAAAATAGATATGTGAAACTGATGGATAAAGTTATTAGAACAGGTGTAAAAACTAAGGTTTTAATGCTTTCGGCAACACCTGTAAATAATAAGTTTATAGACTTGAAGAATCAGTTAGCTATTGCCTATGAAGGTGATTCCAAACTTATTAATGATAAGTTAGATACAAGTAAGACTGTTGATGAAATATTCAGACAAGCGCAAAAAGCTTTTAATGCTTGGAGTAAATTAGATGCTCGAGATAAAACAACTGATGCATTATTGAAGACATTAGATTTTGACTTCTTTGAACTATTAGACAGTGTTACTATTGCACGTTCTAGAAAACATATTGAAAAGTACTATAATACTGCAGAAATTGGTAAATTCCCTGAAAGAAAGAAGCCAATTAGTCTAAGACCACAGCTCACAGACTTGGACTCAGCTATTAACTATAATCAGATTTATGGATTATTGATGATGTTATCACTTTGTATTTATACACCTTCAAACTATATCTTCCCTAGTAAGATGAAGAAGTATATTGATATTACTCATAATAAAGCTGATAACTTAACTCAGAGTGGTCGTGAACAAGGCATACGTAGATTAATGAGTATTAATCTATTGAAGAGATTAGAAAGTTCAGTTAATTCATTCCAGTTGACATTAAAACGTATTGAGTCACTTATTGATGAGACAATCAAATCTATTGATAGATTTGAGAAATATGGACATTCAGAGATTGATATGTATGAAGCATCAGATTCTGAATGGGATATAGATGATAATAATACAGATTACTTTACCGTTGGTAAGAAGGTAAAGATTGATCTGGCAGACATGGATTATAAGACTTGGCGTGCAGAACTAGAAAAGGATGCTAAGACTTTAGAGTTGTTAACACTCATGGTTGCAGATATTACACCAGAACATGATACTAAACTACAAGAACTCTTAAAGTTGGTATCTGATAAGATTGAAAATCCTATTAATCCTGGAAACAAGAAAGTACTTATCTTTTCTGCTTTCTCAGATACTGCAGAATACTTATATGAACATGTAAGTACTTATGTTAAAAAGAAATACGCTTTAAATACTGCAGTCATTACAGGTTCTATAGATGGTAAAACAACTATTAGAGGATTTAAGGCAAGTCTCAACAATGTACTGACATGCTTTTCACCTATCTCAAAAGGCAAGGATTTATTAATGCCTGAAAGTGATGCTGATATTGATATATTAATTGCGACAGACTGTATATCAGAAGGGCAGAACTTACAGGATTGTGATTATTTGGTGAATTATGATATTCATTGGAATCCAGTGCGTATTATTCAGCGTTTTGGTAGAATTGATCGTATTGGAAGTAAGAATCAATATATCCAGTTGGTGAACTTCTGGCCTGATATGGACTTAGATGAATACATTAACTTAAAGAGTCGTGTAGAGACAAGAATGAAGATTTCTATTATGACTTCTACAGGTGATGATGATTTGATTAATCCAGAAGAGAAGGGTGATCTTGAATACCGTAAGCAGCAATTAAAACGATTGCAAGAAGAAGTAGTTGATATAGAAGATATGTCTTCAGGTATTTCTATTATGGATTTAGGTCTTAATGAGTTTAGACTTGATCTATTAGAGTATGTAAAGACACATCCAGATTTAGAAAAGAAACCAAAAGGACTTCATGCTGTAGTTCCTGCAACAGAAGATTTACCAGAAGGCGTTATCTTTGTACTTAGAAATATAAACAACAGTGTAAATATTGATAACCAAAACAGAATTCATCCTTTCTATATGGTATATATTGGAATTGATGGAGAAGTTATTTGTGACTATTTGAATCCTAAGAAGATGTTAGATGATATTAGACTTCTTTGTAGAGGAAAAAATGAACCGATAAAATATTTATGCCAGCAATTTAATGAAGAAACAGATGATGGAAGAGATATGGTTGAAATGTCTGAACTTCTTAGTGAAGCGATTGAATCTATTATCAATTCTAAAGAAGAAAGTGATATTGATAGTTTATTTTCTGCAGGTGGTACATCTGCACTGATGTCTTCAGTATCAGGATTAGATGATTTTGAACTTATTTGTTTCTTAGTAATTAAGTAATAGCGGAGGGCGAAGTGATGATAGGATTGCCTAAGACAACGGAATTCAATAGAAGAATTCCAAAACAGAAGTTCTATGAGAATATAGATATAACACCTGCATTACGAAAGGTATTCGTTGAGCAGGTTAAGATTATCTATTGGAAAAACAAAATAGCAGCTTCTACTACTAACTTAGCTCAAGGAAATGAAGTAACAGAATTAGAAGTATTTGAGGTAAGACTAAATACTCCAGTTTTAGATGAAGGATTGTTACGTCAAATAGATAGAACAATCCCTTATCATATTCTTTTCTTATTAGAGTATAAGGGAAAGTATCAAGCTTGGATAGGATATAAGGAAGCAGCTGTTTCTGGTAATAAAGCATTTAAGGTAAATGGCTATTATCATACAGAATGGTTACCAGAGGATGAGTTACCATTAAAACTTGAAGGATTGAATGTTGATGCAGTATATGAAAACTTTGTACGTCAGATTGCAGGAGATAAGCTAAAGGCTGAAACAAGTGGAGAAAGCTTAAAAGACTCTGTAGCAAGAGATGAACATAGGAAACAGTTAGAAAAACAGATATCTGTATTAGAGGGTAAGATCCGCAAAGAGAAGCAACTGAATAAGCAGATGCAGATGAATGGAGAATTGAAGAAATTGAAGAAGGAGTTAGAGGTTTTATAATCTCAGATTTTATATGAAAAATTATGTAATTGCTACACGTGTAACTGCTAGTTTGAGTTTTATTTCATTTTTTATTGCAGTTATTATTCAGTATTTTTGTTGTGACGTGACAGCAGAATTTTGGTGTAATGTTTGCTTAGGCGTATTTGGAAGTTCATTACTGACTTTTATCACTTCAATTATTGGCTATTTTACAGATAAAAGGAAGACATTGGAAAGTTTTCTATACAGTACTTATTCTTTATTGCATATCATTAAACAATATGATATAAATTGGGAACTTGAAAAAAAGATTGATTTTTATCTCAACTATTTGGATGTAGATAAATCCATATGGGATTTTCACTTTGGTGCAATTTACTTTATGTTTGATATTAAAGATAGGAATTTTAAGTATATTTTTAATAGTATTTATAAGCCTGTTTTTGATTTCAATCAAGCTATAACTAAACACGAGAACCACTTTAGATGGTATAAAGATGGTAGTGGATCAAATGTTGCAGTGATGGAAATATTTATTTCTGAATTAGAAAACTTATTTATAAAAAGGGAGAAAAGTGAATATTCAAGAGATAGTGGAGAAAAAACATCCGTAGTAGTAATCAAAAATCAGTTGGTTAATACTGTGATAGCGGAACTTAATGGAAGATATTATGAACTTGTGTATAATAAAAGAAATAAAAGAGGGGATAAATAAATGGATAAAATGCGAATGGAATCAATTGATTTAATTGCACAAAACATAGATAAAATAGGGCAACTTTTTCCTAACTGTATTACAGAGATGTTGGATGAGGAAAAGAGCACGCAAGAGAAAAAAGTATATAAGAAAGCTGTTAATTTTGAATTGCTTAAGCAAATGTTATCAGATGATGTTGTTGATGGTGATGAAGCCTATGAATTCACTTGGGTTGGTAAGAAAGCCTCAATTGTGGAAGCAAATAAGCCTATTAGAAAAACACTTCGCCCATGTAAAGATGAATCAGTTGATTGGGATAATACTGAAAATTTATACATAGAAGGCGATAATCTGAAGGTTTTAAAACTTCTTCAAGAGAGTTATTTGGGAAAAGTAAAACTTATATATATAGATCCTCCATATAATACAGGTCATGATTTTGTATATCCAGATTCTTTTATCATGGACAATGAGCTTTATAATGAAGGAAGTGGATACTATGATTTAGAAGGCAATATAAATTATTCTAGAGAGAATGGAACATCAGCAGGGAAGTATCATTCTGATTGGTGCTCTATGATTTATTCAAGATTAACTTTAGCTAGAAATCTATTATCAGATGATGGAATGATTTTTATTTCTATAGATGTGAATGAAGTACATAATTTAAGAAAAATTTGTGATGAAGTTTTTGGTGCTTCTAGTTTTGTGGCAGATATTGTTTGGAATTCAAGAAAGTCAGTTTCAAATGATGCTGTTGTATCACTTAATCATAATTATACATTAGTATATGCAAAAAATATGAGTGTTTTTTATTCTAAAAGATCAGAGTTTAAATTACCTGAAACAGGTGATGGTTTTGCAAATCCTGACAATGATCCAAGAGGTCCTTGGAAAGCAGATCCATTTGATAGTCCTGGTATTAGACCAAACCTGACTTATGGAATTATTAATCCAAATACTGGCAAGGAGTATTGGCCACCTAAGGGAAGATGTTGGAGAACTGGTGAAAAAGAATATTTAGAATTTCTTGCTGATAATAGAATAGTATTTGGGAAAAGCGGGAATAGTAAACCACAATTAAAACGTTTTTTTAGTGATGCGCAAGACAAAGGAATCACTCCAAAATCTTTGTGGGATGATTGTGGCACAGCGACAGATGGAACAAAAGAAATTATAGATTTATTTGGCTTGAAAGTTTTTAGTACACCAAAACCTGTGAGTTTTATAGAAAAAATTATTGAGTTAGGAACAACTGGAAATGATATAGTGTTAGACTTTTTTTCTGGTTCTGCTACTACAGCTCATGCTGTTTTGCAGCACAATGCATTACAAAATACTCAGTGTAAATATATTTTGATTCAGGTAGAAGAGCCAATCAAAGAAGATTCAATAGAGTTTGCTTCAGGTTATAAGACTATATCGGACATAGGAAAAAGAAGAATACAACTAGCTTCTGAAAGAATTAAAGGAGAGACTAACGCTGATATAGATTATGGATTTAGAGTTTTTAAACTCGATGATTCTAATATGACAGATGTTTATTATAATCCATCAGAATACAGTCAAGACTTACTCTCAGCATTAGAATCAAACATAAAACCTGATCGTACAGACTTAGATCTATTATTTGGCTGTCTATTAGAATGGGGTCTTCCTTTATCTCTTCCATATAGTTCAGAAGAAATAGATGGCTTTACTGTACATGATTACAATGATGGTGATCTTATTGCATGCTTTGATGAAAATGTACCTGATAGTGTAGTAAAAGCAATCGCTAAGAAACAGCCACTCCGTGCAGTATTCCGTGATAATAGTTTTTCAGATAGTCCATCTAAGATTAATGTAGGTGAAATATTTAAACTACTAGCACCTAATACAAGAGTGAAAGTTATTTAAGGAGGTTGGCTATGAAGCTACAATTTAAGTATCAAAAATTCCAAGCAGATGCAGCCAAAGCTGTAGTAGATGTCTTTGCTGGACAGCCTTATTTAACTTCTTCTTATATGATGGATAAAGGTATAATGGGTGAGAGGTTAGGATTTTATCAAGAATCATTTTTTGAAAAAATGGATTTTACTGGGTGGAGTAACTAAAAGATTGTACCTCAACTAACTGATGGTCGAATCTTAGAAAATATAAGAAAAATACAAAGGAGAAACCAGATAGAACCTTCAGCAGATTTAGAAGGAAGATATAACTTAACCATAGAAATGGAAACTGGTGTTGGTAAGACATATACCTATATCAAAACAATGTATGAACTTAATAAGCATTATGGATGGAGTAAGTTTATTGTAGTTGTTCCTAGTATTGCTATTCGTGAAGGTGTTTATAAGTCTTTCCAAGTCACACAGGAACACTTTGCTGAAGAGTATGGAAATAAAGTACGTTTCTTTATCTATAATTCTTCTCAGTTAACAGAAATCGATCGTTTTGCATCAGATAATTCTATTAATGTAATGATTATCAATTCACAGGCATTTAATGCAAGAGGTAAAGATGCAAGACGTATTTATATGAAACTAGATGAATTCCGTTCACGTCGTCCTATCGATATTATTGCAAAGACCAATCCTATTCTTATTATCGATGAACCGCAGTCAGTAGAAGGTAAGAAGACAAAAGAAACTCTTAAACAGTTTAATCCGCTTTTAACTCTAAGATACTCAGCTACTCATAAGAGCGACAGTATATACAACATGGTTTATCGTTTAGATGCTATGGAAGCTTATAATAAGCGTTTAGTTAAAAAGATAGCTGTTAAAGGTATTGTAGAATCTGGAACAACTGCTACTGAAAGTTATGTCTATCTAGAAAGCATTAATCTATCTAAATCAGCACCTACTGCAACTATTCAATTCGATTGCAAAGGTGCTAAAGGTATTCGTAATATCACTAGAGTTGTATCAGAAGGATATAACCTTTATGACAATTCAGGCCATATGGAAGAATATAAACAAGGGTTTGTAGTTTCTAGAATAGATGGACGTGATGATTCTATAGAATTTATCAATGGTGTTAAGTTATATGCTGGTGATGTTATTGGTAAAGTCAGTGAAGAACAGATTCGTCGTATACAAATTAGAGAAACAATTCTTTCTCATATCCAAAGAGAACGTGAATTATTTTATAAAGGAATTAAAGTATTATCATTATTCTTCATAGATGAAGTTGCTAAATATAAACAATATGATTCTGCAGGTGTTGCTCATAATGGTATATATGCTGATATATTTGAAGAAGAATATAATGATATTGTTAATAATCTTCAAATTAAACTTGGTGAAGATGATTATATGAAATATCTTGATTATATTCCTGCAGAGAAAACTCATGCTGGGTATTTCTCTATAGATAAAAAGGGAAAGATGATTGATAGTAAGTTAAAAGATAAGAAAGAAAAAACAACAGATGATGTGGATGCTTATGATTTAATCATGAAGAATAAAGAACTTCTTCTAGATAGAAATCCTAAAAGATCACCTGTTAGATTTATCTTCTCACATTCTGCATTACGTGAAGGATGGGATAACCCTAATGTATTCCAAATCTGTACCTTAAAGCAGAGTGGTAGTGATGTACTTAAACGTCAAGAAGTAGGTCGTGGTCTTCGTCTATGCGTTAACCAAGATGGTGAACGTATGGATGCAAACGTTCTTGGTAATGATGTACATAAAATAAATGTACTTACAGTTATAGCAAGTGAAAGCTATGATAGTTTTGCGAAAGGATTGCAGACTGAAATAGCAGCAACTGTAGCTGATAGACCTAGAGCAATTACTCCTGAATTATTTATTGGTAAAGTCATTAAAGATGAAAGAGGTAATGAACAAGTTATTGATGATGATACAGGAAGAGTAATTCATTTTGATTTAATTGTTAATGGCTATATTGATAAGAAGGGTGCTCTTACAGATAAATACTACGAAGATAAAGCAAACGGTGAATTGAAGATTGCAGAGGAGGTATCTGATTCTGCAGATTCTGTTATTGAAATCATCGATTCAATTTACAATGATAGATCAATGAAACCAGAAAATGCACGTAGTAATAACGTTGAACTTCAGGTAGATGAGGATAAACTTGCTATGCCTGAATTCGAGGCTTTATGGTCTAGAATCAATTCTAAGTCTGTTTATGTGGTAGATTTTGATACTGATGAACTTATTAGAAAAGCTATTTCTTCTCTTGATAGTAAACTTCGTGTTTCAAAGATTTACTTTAAGGTTGAAGAAGGTGCTATGGAAGACATTAAGTCTAAAGAAGACTTAGCTACCGGTAATGCTTTTGTAAAAGACACATCTGGAACATATCAAAGAACTGTTACAGCAAGTTCTAATGTTAAATATGACTTAATTGGAAAACTAGTAGATGATACAGGTTTAACAAGAAAGGCTATTATACAGATTCTTCAAGGTATACAACCAGCTGTATTTAATCAGTTTAAAAATAACCCTGAAGAATTTATTATCAAAGCCGCATCACTTATTAATGATGAGAAAGCAACAGCTATTATTCAGCATATTACATATGATGTAATGGATGAAAAATACGATACTGACATATTTACTGATCCTACTATTAAAGGACGTCTTGGTGTCAACGCAATGAAGGCTAAGAGACATTTATATGATCATGTTATTTATGATTCAACAAATGAATTAGAGTTTGCGACTGAACTTGATTCAAATAAAGATGTTGCTGTATATGTTAAACTTCCAGATGGGTTCTATATTTCAACGCCAGTTGGTCATTATAATCCAGACTGGGCTATTGCATTTTATGAAGGAACAGTTAAACATATATATTTTGTGGCTGAAACAAAAGGTTCTATGAATTCAATGCAGTTACGTTTAATAGAGGAATCAAAGATTCATTGTGCAAGAGAGCATTTTAAAGCAATAAGTAATAATGAAGTTGTTTATGATGTTGTAGATAGCTACAAGTCATTGCTTGATATCGTTACAAAGTAATAAGGTATAAATACTGGATTCTCATAGTCCTTTGAAAGGAGACTATTCTGAACTTATTGTTAGTTTAGTGGTGTCTTAGTCAGGATAATTGAGAATCCATTTTAAATTAATAATGAATATTAGTTTCATTTTCATTATTAATTGATTTAGAACATTTAGAATGTAAAGGAGATTTATATGGAGTTATTAAAAAAGGTTAGAGAATATGAAAGTTATGCTGAACATCTAGGTGTATTTGATGATTTTAAGGTGATTTTAAATAATGGATTTGCAAAACATGTTACGTTGACATCTATATGAATCGAGTGATGAATCGAACGGTCTTCCGATTGTGGAATACCTTATTATGATAATCATTTGTTTATGACATATCATTAGTGGATAAGCGTGTTATAATTACCAATAGATGTATTGGCAAGTTTTACAATTGAATGGAGGGATAATAAGTGAGATATTGTATAAAAAATATGAAAATGACAGATGCTTTAGTTTTTTCAGAGCAATTGAAGGAATTAGAATCTATAGAGAGTGTAGAGTTTAATTTTTCAGGTCGATGGAAAGTTCGACCTTTAGGAATGTTAGTTATTGGAGCTATTATACGAAACTATAGAACTAAATATCCTAATAATGATTTTAAGATTTCTGGATATGAAGATAAAAGTTATTTAGGAACAATGGGGTTCTTCAAATATATATCACCACAATTAGAAATAGGAAAATTTCCTGGTGAATCAAAAGGAAGTGATAATTATATTCCTATAACAGCTATTAAATTTAATGAATTAAAAGAAGATAACTATAAAAAAGGTAATTACGCTGTTATGGGTGATTTGATAGAAAAAGAATCTGGCCGCCTTGCAAAAGTAATTAGTAGGGATAATACAGAATTACATAAGTTACTTACTTATTTGATTAGGGAGATACTTCGTAATACACACGAACATGCTAAAACTGATACTTCTTGGATTTGTGGTCAGTATTGGCCTTCTTATAATGAGGCAGAAATAGGTATTATTGATGAAGGAATAGGAATATTTGAAAGTTTGGCACTAAACGCAGCACATAAAAAATACATTACTGATAATAAAAGTGCTTTACAGTGGGCTTTAAAAGCAGGTATTTCAGAATCATTTAGACCATCAAAAAAAGATGGAGGCAATGGCGAATGGGCAAACTCAGGATATGGATTATATATGGCAAGTGAAATATGTAAATATTTACATGGTAGTTTTTTACTCATGAGCTATGGTAATTATATTCTAATAGAAGATGGTAAGACTCAGATGGGAGAAACTTCATTTGAAGGTACGGCGATACGTATGTTTATTCCTACTAATAATATCAATAATGCAAAAGATATTATTTCTCATATTGCGAATAAAGGTGAAAATGAATCAAGGAAAATTAAGAATGCATTTAAGAAAGCTTCTGTACCTTCAAGGGGGTTAATAGATGAATTAAATATAGACTTATGATATTGATTAAATGGAAAGGATTGATTAAGAATTGAATATAGATAATTATCTTGAAGGTGTATATCGTCAGATAGCCTATTGTGAAAGTGATGAATATGGTTGGCTATATAAAGGTTTTAACAATGATAAAATACAGATTATTTTTTCAACATTGCACAATTTGATTAATAAATGTTATGAAAAGATGAATACTAGATTACCAACGGAAGACAATGTTTCTTACTATTGGGCTTCAGAAAGCAGAGATTTGGTTTTTGTAATAGAGTTAATTAATGATATGCAAAATAAATTAAAGAACACAGAAAATGCTTTTGTATTGAATGAGTATTATGTGGAAATTTTAAAAAAGTGTAATGGTTTTCTAGAAAAAAGAGGCAGCACAATTCCATCGTTTATGGATAGAGTGGATGTTTATTATTCAATTCCAATTTTCATCAAGAAAGATAGTGTTAAGATTGAAAGTGATGTAACGCATAATTATTATAATCTGAAATTAATTGGTGAAGGTTCATATGCCAAGGTGTTTAAGTATTACGATCAGTTTTATAATAAAAAATTTGCTTTAAAAAGAGCACTGCCAAATTTGGATGAAAAAGAAGTTAAAAGATTTAAACAAGAATTTAAACAGCTACATTCACTATCACATCCATATATTATTGAAGTATACAGATACGATGAAGCAAATAATGAATATATTATGGAATATTTGGATATGACACTTGAACAGTACATACAAGCAAATAATACTAAATTATCTTTGAAATCTAGAAAGAGAATCTGTTTTCAAATTCTTAGTGCATTTAATTATATTCATTCAAAAGGTTTGTTGCATAGAGATATAAGTCCGAAAAATATTTTGATAAAACAACATGATGGATTAATAGTTGCAAAAGTATCTGATTTTGGATTAGTTAAAGTTCCAAATAGTCAGTTAACAACAGCTGATACAGAATTTAAAGGTTATTTTAATGACCCTCAGCTAAAGTTAGACGGTTTTTCAAGTTATAGTATGGTACATGAAATCTATGCACTTACTTATTTAATGTATTATATTTTGACCGGAAGGACAAATATATCGGATATTGATAATTCAGCAATTGATAAGTTTGTCAAAAAGGGGCTTGCATCAAATACTTCTGAACGTTATGCAAATGTTAATGAAATGATTGATGTAATAAGAAAAATTAAATAAGTATTCTATTGTTGATCCATTCTAAGGAGCCTATTATGGCTCCTTTAGTCTTTTCATTTTAACCATGATTATACTAATCTATCTCCCCCCCACTCGTCGTAATCTTATGAGTTGATAAAAATAGAAAATGCAATTAATTCTATGGGATGTTGATATTTATTTTGATTAGCCTGATCAAGTATTCTGACGGGGTTGACCAACAATTCTGATATAAGTGATCAACTCATTGATCAATATTCAAATTCCTAGAACGGTTAACACCCGTTCTTTTAAAAAAAATAAAATTATTTTTATTAACCCCCCCATAAAAGGCACTGTAGAACCTTAACTCAACACATTTCTTTTAAAAATAGACTACAATAGAACTATAGAAAGAAGATACATCTAGAAGGGAATATTACTCATATGAAAGAAAATCAAAATAAAGATAACATATTATTTTATTTCGTATTATTCAGTTTCATTGTTTCAATATTATTAGGGCTTATAATACTTATTACAGATTTTATGAAAGGTCCAATACCTAATTATCTAAAGTATGGCTTTAAGACTACAGAAGTCAAAAAAATGTATCAAAAAGAATATGTGCCAGAAATACAAGAATATATTCAAACAAGTGATCTTCCGGATATAACTATTAAGGTAGATCATTGTTCATATACTGAATACAATAAAGCATATGGTGTACCTGTATATCAACTAGACTTCACTTATTCAAGTCATACAGTTGATGATTATTATGACTTAGCTATTGATTCTAAACGTGGTGCAAAAGACTTATTCTACAAGATATTAGAAGTAAACGGGAATAAGAATTATTATGAGAATGAATCTAAAATATTTTGGGATGGTGAACCTTTTGGATCAGAAGGAAGAATGGTGCTGTTCCAAGAAGATGATAGATTTCTAATGAAATTATCTGGTGACAAGCATAATTATGAAATAGAAAATCAACAGTATTATGATAAGCTCACTATTGATGGTGAATTAGTATATGAACTAAATAAACCTGGACCAAGCACTTACACTCCATCAAAACCTAAGAAGGAATACAATAGTTATGGATCAAGTGAATCATCTAGTTCCTATAATGATGGCTATAATTCAGCAGTAGATGATGGCGATTATGATCATGATAGATACAATACTGATCCTTCTTATAGACAAGGTGTAGATGATGGTTTTGATGAAACAGATGAAGATTATTAAGGGGTGATTTAAATGTATGAAAGTCTAACTAAATATTTAGATGAATTCACAGGAACAGAATTTGGTACATGGATTATTGATAAGAAGAATGATGGAACACCAGAACATCCACTTCAGTTCCCTTTTGTTAACTATTCAAGAGTTGTAGACCAGTTTATTCATGATGTCTATTCTTTTGTAGATAACCATGAAGAGATGGGATTACATAGTTATATAAAAATCCTAGAAGACAATGGCATCAAATGGAGTTGGGAACCAATGGTTAAAGCAGAAGTAGATCATTTAGATGCTCAATGTATTATTGCCTTGATTTTAGGTGCTATTCGTGCAGATAGATTTGGTGAGGGGACATTACTTGCATTCTTAAAAGATGGTACTATTGTACGATGGCTTGAAAGACTTAAAACATTGGATGCAAATGTTGAGAATATTGCTGTTAAGTGAACAGAGGAAGCTGTGAAGAATATATCAATGAATATGGAGATTAGAATAAGATATTGGTGTATAAGAACGTAAAACATTTTCAAGGAGATTTATATGTTGATTTAATTTTTTGAATACCCATAAACCACAGGTATGCTATAAATACATTTTTAATAGGATCCTTTTAAATAGCTTTAGAAAGAACAAACAAAGATTCAAAAGACTGAATCCTGCAGATTATAGGTATTCAAAAAATAAATTTGTTCTTTGCTTTCTTTTGGAGCGCATGATTATTATGATATATAACAGTTTTGTTTATTGTTAGAATGTAGCGTAAACAGTATCTTGGATTAAATTATATAAAAAAATAAATGGGTTGTGGAATGTGTAAAGAATGTATATTTTAATGAGCTATAGAATCATTTATATATATAATAAAAACCAAAAATATAAATAATGTAAAGTATTTTGCGATAATTGAATGCATATTGGAAACAGTATGATATAATTATTTAAAATATTGGGGAGGGAAGAAAATTATGAAAAATAAGCTGAGTAAAATTTATCCTATTTTATTGATTTTTTGTATGATGTTTACAATGTGTGCTTGTTCTCATGTTAAGAGCACTAAAGAAGTGGATGAAATTGTCAAAAAAAATAAAATATCATACTTAGAAATTCCATATTATTCTAATGGAAAACCACAAGTTGTACTAACCAAGGGCAATAAGTGGATGAGATATCAAGACGGGAAATATGAATATTCTGATTGGGGTGTAAATAATACACAATATCCTTTTGATACTAATAAGATGAACAAAAAGGTGAGTAAATCATTTCGTGAATTTTTAAATAAATATAATTTAACACAAAAAGATTTGGAATCATATATGAAAGATAAATATGATTCTAGTGTTAAAAAATATAATAAATTATCTTATAAAGATAAGATAATTTATGCCAATTCGTACTTTAAAACAGATAAAGAAGATTATACTCTATTTTTGGAAGATAAATCTGAAAAAGAGGCAAAAGAAATATATGATTGGATGATGAAAAAATACAAGAAACCTGATAATGGTTTTTCAGATGTGGAAGAGTATTTGTATTTGAATTATGAAGTCCCTAAAGAATTAAAATCTATTAGAGACAGATTAAGTAACATATTGCGTAAGGATAAAAAGAAACTTACTTTCTCACATAAGATGGATTTGTGGGGGAATACTTGTCTATATTATAGTGTTGAGGGTGAAGATTTTTTAGGAGACTATATATTATCTTATAAAGATAATCAGATTTCTGAATTGGAGTTACAAGCATCTGTTAATGATTTTGATTCAGAAGATAATACTTTTGATCAATATGCAGTATATTTAACACAAGCAACAGATAATGTTGATAAAGATACTGCTTTGAACATTGTTAAAGGTTCTTGGCAATTAAAAGACTATAGTGGCTATATGCATAAAATGAAAATTGTATTAAATGGTCAAGAATTTAAGATATATAAAAATAATAAACAAGGTTAATACGATATTAAAATATTCTAGAAAAAATTTAGTCTCGCTAAAACAGGAATTATAATCTTTTTTTGAATAGCCACAAATTACAGGTATGCCATAAATACTATTTTTAATAGGAGCCTTTTAAATAGCTTTAGAAAGAACAAACAAAGATCCAAAAGACTGATTCTTGCAGATTATGGATATTTAGATTTGATTTTATTCCCATCTAGTTATTTTAATGTCTCAAAGGTAGATGAAGATTTACAGGCTGAATATAATGCAGTAAAAGCAACAGGACTATTTGATGTAATTCTTTTTGGATATGACAAATGGTTTGAAGAAGATCAATTAGTTATTAAAGATATACCTCAAGTAGAAAGAACTGCAGTATATAGAGGATATAAGATGAATCCAGAAAAGTATGAAAGGTTTTATCAACGTCTTCTAGAAAACAATATCCGTTTAATTACAACTCCAGAAGAATATGAATTAATGCATATTTTCCCTAATATATATGAACTATTAAAACAGGATACTGCAAAAATGGAAATATATCCTCTTCATACTCAGATTAATATTGATAGTATTAAACATACTTTTGGTAGATTTATGGTTAAAGACTTTGTTAAATCTGTAAAGGGTACAGAATTTCCTAAATATTTTGACAAAGATATTACACAGGAAGAATTTAATCAATGGATGGAAGTCTTTTATAAGTATCGTGGTAATCTGTTAACTGGTGGAATATGTATTAAGGAATATCTTAACCTAAAGCATTATGGTGACCACACCAATGAATACAGAGTCTTTTATATAAACAATAAAATAGCAACTATCACTAGAAATTCAGGACAATCTATAAATGCATTATTACCACCTCAACAATTATTAGAAAAGTATAGTCATCTGGAAAGTGGATATTATACTGTTGACTATGCTGAATTAGAAGATGGTTCATGGAAAATTATTGAGGCAGGTGATGGTCAAGTCTCAGGCTTAGCAGAGCATCAAGATTATGAGCAATATTTCAAAGTGCTCTATGAATACTTAAATGAATAGAATCTTACTCAAAGAAAAAACTCACGACAATAAATCGTGAGTTTTCTTCCGCACCGAGTGCTATTTACATATGTCATTCTATGTGAAAGTTAATAAAAAATCAATTCAGATTATCAAAAAGACATATTCTTTCACCATATGTTTAAATACCAATAGTTATTATAGATTATTAGTTGATTATATGCACTTTACCATGCCACCATCAACATTTAAAGCAACACCAGTAATATAATGTGCTGGTTCACTAGATAAGAATACAGCAGCTGATGCAATTTCTTCAGGTTTAGCATATCTACCCATTGGTATATTTGTCTTAGCAAACCAATCAATAGATTCATCACGACTCATACCAGTAGCACCTGCTAATTGATCACCTAACTGTCCTTCTGCATGCCATAACGGTGTATCTACAGGGCCAGGGCACACAGCATTTACATTCACATTAAATGCTGCACAATAATTTGAATAATCTTTAGTAATCATAATATCAGCAGCCTTAATAGTATCATAACTAATTAATCCTCCAGGCTGTTTACCAAAGATGGAAGCTGTATTTACTACACTTCCCCAGCCATTTTTCTTAAAATGAGGAATACATAAATTAGTTAATCTCACTGGTGCATACATCATAAGTTCTGCATGTTTTCTGAATGTTTCTTCAGGGAATGTTGCAATATCACCCATTAAAGCTGTTCCTGCATTATTACATAGAACATCAATCTTTCCAAAATGTTCAGCAACATTTTCAATAAAATCTTTGCAGTTCTTTTCGTCTGTAACATCTACTTTTTCAATATAAACTTCATTATTCTTTAGTTCAGTCTTTAAAGCATTCAACCCTTCTAGATTTAAATCAGCTAATGCAAGTTTTGCTCCTTCTTTTGCATATGCTTCAGCAATAGCTTTACCAATACCAGAAGCGGCTCCTGTTACGATTACGACACGATCTTTTAAACCTAATTCCATAACAAATCAATCATCCTTGTATGTATAATTTATATATATAATTATACTCCTCAATAAAGTGCATATTCTACCAATACAGTGTTTTAAAAATAATTTACCTGAAACAAGACAATTAATAAAAAAAATACTGTCAACCGAAATTGATAATGTCCCAAAAATAATCAAACATTAGCACCACAACGG
>ERZ838483.649-NODE-649-length-41415-cov-6.875919_pt1 | contig 41415 bp, 38 predicted proteins | sample MGYA00519939_ERZ838483 | MGnify/ENA primary metagenome ERZ838483 (study PRJEB31850, sample SAMEA3708836) | human gut metagenome | biome: human gut; feature: human-associated habitat; material: faeces | place: China | collected 2014 ... | reverse complement strand
AATGGACGGACTTAGACATCGAAAACCGGACACTCGCCGTCACGAAACAGGTAAACCGCATCAACGGCGAACTGGTTGTAAGCCCTCCGAAAACGAGAAACTCCGTGCGGACGCTGGCCCTTCCACAGCAGGCAGTTGACCTGTTAATTGCCGAGCACAAAAAGCACCCTCGCAATCCGTATCTGTTCCCATCGCCCAAAACCGGAACCATGTATGACCCGGACGCTTTTCGGCGGACGCATGACAAAATTCTGAAGGCCATCGGCGCGGAACATATCCGGTTTCACGATCTCAGACATACCTTCGCCACGCTGTCCCTGAAAAGCGGGGTAGACGTGAAAACGCTGTCCGGCGCGCTGGGTCACTACTCAGCCGGGTTCACGCTGAACACCTATACCCACGCCACGGCCCAGATGAAACAGGACGCTGCCGACACCATCGGTGGGGTCATCAGCCAGCAGATGCGGTAAATATGGCAAAAAAATACAGGGCCAGACAGGAAAAATCCTGTCTGGCCCTGTCCGGTGCTTTCCGCGCCTTTCCCCGTGTGGGTCAACATGTGAGTCTTGAAGAAACGCCAAAAATTAAGTGCCATAAAAAGTTGCGGATTACGAAAGAAAATCACCGGAATCAAGCGATTCCGGTGATTTTTGGTGGAGACTACTGGACTCGAACCAGTGGCCTCATGCGTGTGAAGCATGCGCTCTAACCAGCTGAGCTAAGCCTCCATCTTTTTAGTTGGCCTATCAGACGCCGCTCACAGCGTCTGATAGGTTGGTGACCCGTACGGGATTCGAACCCATGTTACAGCCGTGAAAGGGCCGTGTCTTAACCACTTGACCAACGGGCCAGAGGCATCCATGAAGCGTCTGCAACGCTTCATGGATCTGGTAGCGGCGACTGGATTCGAACCAGTGACACTCCGGGTATGAACCGAATGCTCTAGCCAACTGAGCTACGCCGCCATAATTACCTCGAACGGGCAGAAATTACTATACCAAAATAGCGGCAGATTGTCAAGCATTTTTGCTGAAATTCTCATATTCTTTTTTAATCCCGCTTCGCCCGAATGGCATTCACCGGGCATCCATTGGCGGCGTCCAGCACCCGGAACATCCGCTCCGGCTTCGGCAGCGCCAGCACCGTGGACACATGGTCCACCACCCGGAACACCTCCGGCACTGTGGCGGCGCACATCCCGCAGCCAATGCAGCGGCTCTTGTCAATGCTCAAGTTCATGTTCGATCTCCCCTTTTCAAGTAAAGCAATTATAGTGGAAACCCGTTGGCTTTGCAATATTTTTCATTCCGCCGATGAGCAGGCAGCGTGATCCCTATGCACCCAGCCGCCCAAAGCGCTTTGTCATGGTGCGGATCTTCTCCGCCAGCGAATCCGGCAGCTGGCCGGGTAGCAGCCGCCACTGCCAGTTGCCCTCCGCTACGCCGGGGGTATTGATCCGGCTGTCCGCGCCCAATTCCAGATAATCCTGAAGCTGCGCCACAAACAGCTCCGCTACGGTACTCATACCGCCCCTGAGAATACCCCAGACGGCTCCCTCGTCCTCATTCAGCCCCAGATACGCCCCGGCCATGGAAATTTCTGCCGGAGCCGCCTCCTCCAGCCACGCGGCCAGCGGCGCATTGTCATGGGTGCCGGTATAGCAGACGCAGCCGGGAATGTGGTTATGGGGGAGATAGTCCCCTGCCCCCTCCGGGTCAAAGGCAAATTCCAGCACCTTCATGCCCGGCAGCCCTGCCGCATCCCGCAGGGCGTGTACCTCTGGCGTCAGCTGCCCCAGATCCTCGGCAATAAAGCGGAGATCCGGGAACCAGCCGGTGAGAACCCGCAGAAGATCCATCCCCGGCCCCTGCACCCACCGGCCATTCCGGGCCGTAGCCGCTCCATAGGGAACGGCCCAATACCGCTCAAAGCCCCGGAAATGATCCAGCCGCAGAAGGTCGTACAGCCGCCGGGCGCCGTCCGCCCGGCGGATCCACCAGCCGAAGCCATCTGCTTTCATGGCGTCCCAGTTATAAAGGGGATTGCCCCACAGCTGCCCGTCGGCGGCAAAATAATCCGGCGGCACGCCGGCCACCTCTGTAGGCGTCAGCTGCGCGTCCAGCTGGAAATTTTCAGGCTCCGCCCACACATCGGCGGAGTCCATGGCCACATAAATCGGCAAATCGCCGATAATCCGAACCCCCTGCTCCGCGGCATAGGCCCGGAGCGCATCCCACTGCCGGAAAAACAGAAACTGAAGATAGGTAAACAGCGCCACATCCTCTGACAGCGCCTTCCGATACCGTTCCACCGCTTCCCTCCGGCGAAGGCGAATGTCCTCCGGCCAGCGCATCCACGGCTTTCCGCCAAAATGCTGCTTCAGCGCCATAAACAGGGCATAATCCGGCAGCCAGTTCCGATTCTCGGCGGAAAACTGCGCCACCGCTTCGGCATCCCGCTCCCAGCCCCGGTGGCAGGCGATGGAAAGCACCGCCAGCCGGTTCTGATATAAAGCCCCATAGTCCACTCTGGCAGGGTCAGCCCCCCAGAAAGCGCTGTCAATTTCGGCCTGCGTCAGCAATCCGTCCTCCCGCAGAAGATCCAGATCGATGAGATAGGGATTTCCCGCATAGGCTGAAAAGCTCTGATAGGGGGAATCCCCGTAGCCGGTAGGCCCTACCGGCAGGATCTGCCACCATGTCTGCCCCGCCGCTTTCAAAAAATCCACAAACGTGCGGGCAGCCTGCCCCAGCGTGCCAATACCATAGGGGGAGGGCAGGGAAAATACCGGCATCAGGATCCCGCTGCTTCTCTGCATATCAACCATCCGTTCCGCCGCCCTGCCCGGCCATGAGTCTGAACCGTCGTGATCCCGCCGCGCAGGGTACGGCAGGGTATGGGATTCTGGTTAAAACCGTTTGATGGTATCATAAAACGATCCGGGCAAAAAAACAAGGGGCTGTGCATTGCACAGCCCCTTGTCATAGAATCATCGGAATGACGAAGGAAAATCAGACCTTCTCCACCACGACAGCGGTACCCATGCCGCCGCCGATGCACAGGGTGGCCAGACCCTTCTTAGCATCCTCACGCTTCATCATCTCATGGATCAGGGTGACGATGATACGGGCGCCGGAAGCACCAACGGGATGGCCCAGAGCGATGGCGCCGCCGTTGACGTTGACCTTGCTCATATCGAAGTGCAGCTCACGGGCCACAGCGATGGACTGAGCAGCGAAAGCCTCGTTAGCCTCGACCAGATCGATGTCCTCGATGGACACGCCAGCCTTAGCCATAGCGGCGCGGGAAGCCACCACGGGGCCGACGCCCATGATCTTGGGATCGACGCCGCCCTGGCCCCAGCCGATCAGCTTGACCATGGGCTTCAGGCCGTACTTCTCAACAGCCTCGCCGGAAGCCAGCACGATGGCGGCAGCGCCGTCGTTGATGCCGGAGGCGTTGGCGGCGGTCACGCGGGGAGTGCCCTTGTCCTCAGCATCCTGGATGCCGGTGGGCTCGAAGGTGTTGACAACCTGAGGATTGGGAGATTCGGGGCTTACGGGGAACGCGCCGCGGAGCTTTGCGATGCTGTCGGCGGTGACGCCCTCCTTGGGATACTCGTCGCGCTTGAACTCCACGATCTCCTTCTTCACCTTCACGGGGACGGGAACGATCTCATCATCGAAACGGCCGGAATCGCGGGCGGCGCAGGCCTTCTGCTGAGAAGCAGCGGCGAACTCGTCCTGCTCCCGGCGGGTGATGCCCCAGATGTCGTTGATATTCTCAGCGGTGGTACCCATGTGATAGTTGTTGAAAGCATCCCACAGGCCGTCCTTGATCATCTCGTCGACAACCTTCTTGTCGCTCATGCGGGCGCCCCAGCGCTCGTCGGGCAGGGTGTAGGGAGCGGCGCTCATGTTCTCGGTGCCGCCGCAGACCACGATGTCGGAGTCGCCGGCCAGAATGGAGCGGGCGCCTTCGATGACGGACTTCATGCCGGAGCCGCAGACCATGCCCACAGTGTAAGCGGGAACGGAATAGGGGATGCCAGCCTTCACAGAGACCTGACGGGCGGGGTTCTGGCCCTGGCCGGCAGTGAGGATGCAGCCGAACATCAGCTCGTCCACGTTCTCGGGAGCGACATTAGCGCGCTTCAGGGCTTCCTTGACCACGATCGCGCCCATGTCAACTGCGGGGGTGTTCTTCAGGGAGCCGCCAAAGGAGCCGATGGCGGTACGGCAGCAATTTACGACATAAAGTTCTTTCATGATGTTCCTCCGTTTTGTGTTTTTTAGGCAGGACAATGCCTGCCGGGTTTATGAGGGAAGCAGGAATGACTCGTTAATTTTTTATCAAGCGGGTTCATTTCTATCGCTGCAAGTAAAATTATAGGAGTTTTTTCTCGGCGCGTCAACGATAATCTGACATTTCACGAATTTTCGTTAAATGTTTCACAAAACCGTTGTGACTTTCGTCTAAATTGACGAAAATTTAACAAAGTTGCTGTCAGTCAATCGATTCCCCCCTTTTGACAGCGTTCCAAAAGGTCTCCGAATTCAGTGCAGCGCAGGCGTCTGTCCATTGGATTTCACTGTGTCCGGCCGCGTCCTGAAGCTGTTGGTCAAAGTACGCCTCTTTCACCGCCGCGCTGTCAGCCGGAAGCCGCCGGAGAATAGAAACCCCCTCCTCCGTTTCCAGCAGTCCGGAGATCTGCCCCGGCTCCAAGGCGGACGCCGCATCCCGAAGATCATCTGTCCAGTCCTCATCCGCCAGTACGCCCCCGCCCGTCTCTTTCAGCAGCGCATCGAACTCCGCAGAGGGATCCGCCGCGGCGTTGAGCCGCGCGAACAGTGCCGCTGCCTGCTGCTGCGCCGCCGTTCTGTCTCCGTTTGAGGGAATCAGGATCCGCTCCGTCGGCAGAAGGCCGGATTCTCGCTGAAAAAGCTCCAGTTCCCCCTCTGCCGGCGCTAACGGGCTGTCCGGCTCCTGATAAAGTGCATAGAGTTTGACGTATGCCTGCCCGGTTTCCGTCAGGACACGCCCCTGCTCCGCCGTCAGAAAGGGATACGTCCGTTCCGGCAGGGCAGCCCGCTCCTCCGCCGTCAGTGTGCAGCCGTAGGTCTCTGCCCATGTCTGTACCGCCGCGTAAAGCGCCGTATCCGCCAGCGCATCCGCCTTGACCAGTTCCCCATATGTACCGCCGTCCGGCAGCGGAGCGGCCCAGTCCAGTGGAGTTTCCGCCGCCTCGCAGCGTGCCTCCAACTGTTGGCAGTCCGCCGCCAGCCAGTAAAGATACTGCCACGCCGGGATCTCCCGCCCGTCAATGACCAGAAGGGTTTCGGATTCGTCCAAACCGGCGGCCCGTCCCAAAAGCCCGCCGGATGCAGCGCTGTCCCCTCCCCTGCCGCAGCCGGACAGAAGCAGGCACAGCATCGCCGCAGCCACCGCTCTCTTCATCGCGCACCTCCCCGTGTTTGTCCGCGTTCTATCCTTATGCGCGGGCAGCGGAAATATGCACGGTCACACTCCGTCTTCCGCAGCAGAAACCCCCGCCGCGAAATGCGGCGGGGGCCGACTCACAGCACGGCGGCGGCAATCAGCAGCAGAACCGTCAGCAGCAGAAAGATCAGGATCAGCTTCCACACGAATTTCAGCCATTTTTCGTAGGGAATCCGTCCCAGCGCCAGCGCCCCCATCACCACGGCGGCAGTGGGCGTCACCAGATTCACAAGGCCGCAGGCGGACTGGAAGGCCGTGACCACCACATCGCCGCCTACGCCTGCAAACTGCCCCAGCGGCGCCACCACCGGCACGGACAGGGTCGCCAGCCCGGAGGAGGATGGAATCAGCACGGACAGCGGCAGGTAAATGAGATACACCAGCACCACAAAGGCCACGGCTCCCAGCCCGGACAGGGCGTTTTCCCCCCAGTGGAGAATGGTGTCGGTGATACGGCCGTCGTTCATCAGCACGGTGATGCCCCGGCTGATGCCGATGATAAACGCCACGCCCAGAAGATCCGTGCAGCCGGAAACGAAGGTCTCTGCCAGCTCCACCTCCCCCAGCCGATCTATCAGCCCCACCACAATGCCGCCCACCAGAAACAGGGCGGACAGTTCCGGGAACCACCAGCCCAGTACCGGTAAAGGCAGGCCCATTTCGTCAAAGGGGATAACGCCGTAAATCATCACAAGGAAGGTCGCGGCAAAGACGATGAGGATGGCGATGTGCCGTCTCGTCAGGGGCTGGACGCGGCCTACGTCGGCGTGGAGACGTCCTGCACCGATGCCTACCACCGAGTATCGGGGGTCTTTTTTCACTCTGGCGGCATAGGCGGAGACATACCAGATGGCGATTCCCTCAAAAATCACAAACTGGATGATCCGCCAGAGGATGCCGTCCCCCAGCGAGACTCCGGCAAAGCCTGCTGCGATGCCGGTGGCAAAGGGGTTCACCGTGGAGGCAATGACCCCCGCTCCGGCCCCAAGCAGGATCACCGCCACCCCCACCACCGCGTCATAACCAGCCGCCAGGAAAACCGGCAGCAGGAGGGGAAAGAACGCCATGGTCTCCTCCCACATCCCGTAGGTGGTGCCGCCGAGGCCAAAGAACACCATCAGGATGGCAATGAGCCAGCTCTCCTTTCCCTGAAGCCGGGCAATCACATTGCTGACCCCGGCATCAATGGCGCCGGTTTTCATCACAACGCCCAGAAAGCCGCCGACCATCAGGATGAACACGCAGACATCCACCGCATCGTAAAACCCGCTGAAAGCCGCTTTCAGCACCGCCCCCGCCCCCTGCGGCGCAGGCTCGACGGCGTGGTAGCTGCCGGAGACGGGAACGCCGTCCAGATAGTCATAGCTGCCCGCCGGGATGAACCATGTGGTGACGGCCACCAGAATGATCAGGCAGAACAGGATGGTGTAGGCCGTAGGCATTCGGAATTTGCGCTGTTCCATGGGATCCTTCCCTCCTTGCAGGCAGATTTATGCGCCGATGGTGGCTGCCATCACGGCCTTGATGGAGTGCATCCGATTCTCCGCCTCGTCGAAAACCACGCTGTGGCGGGAGCGGAACACCTCGTCCGTGACCTCCCGGATGTCCACGCCCTTTTCGTGCCACTCCTTGGCCATCTTCGTTTCAAAATCGTGGAAGGAGGGCAGGCAGTGGAGGTACAGCACATCGGGATTCTCCGTGGCTTTCAGTGTCTCCTCCGTCACCCGGAAGGGGGAGAGCAGCCGCACCCGCTCCGGGATCTGGGCTTCCTCGCCCATGGAGGCCCACACGTCCCCGTAGATCACGTCGGCGCCCTTCAGATCCTCCATATGGTCGGTGATCTCGATGAGGCCGCCGTTTTTCCGGGCCTCGGCAAAGGTGGATTTCACCACCGCCTGATCCATCTGCCGCGCCAGCTCCTCCGGCCCCATGGCCACGAAGTGCATCCCCAGCTTGGCGGCGCCCATCATCCACGCATAGCACATATTGTTCCGCACATCGCCGGGGAACACCACTTTCACTTTGTTCAGGGGCTTTTTGCAGTGTTCCTCAATGGTCATGAGATCCGCCAGGATCTGGGTGGGATGGTCGGCGTCCGTCAGGCCGTTCCACACCGGCACGCCGGACCACTTTGCCAGATCCTCCACCACACGCTGGTCATAGCCCCGGTACTCGATGCCGTCAAAGAACCGTCCCAGCACCTTGGCGGAGTCCTCCAGAGACTCCTTTTTGCCCATCTGAGAGGAGCCTGCGTCCAGATAGGTAACGTGGGCGCCCTCCTGCGTTGCCGCCACCTCAAAGGAGCAGCGGGTGCGGGTGGAGGTCTTTTCAAACAGCAGGACAATGTGCTTGCCCTGCATGGTAGGCGCGCAGACGCCCGCCCGGCGCTTGGCCTTCAGATCGTGTCCCAGATCCAGAAGGTATCGGATCTCCGCCGGGGTAAAATCAGCCAGCGTCAGAAAGCTGCGGCCCTTCAGATTGATTGCCATGATGGTGTTCCTCCCATTCAGAATTCAGATTGTCCGCTTCCACGCGGGGAAAGGGATCACGGGTCATCCCGGATCAGCGGCATACTCATGCAGCGCGGCCCGCCCCGTCCCCGGCTCAGCTCCGCGCTGGGGATGGCATGGATGCGGATCCCCGCCTCCTCCAGAGAGCGGTTGGTGACATAGTTCCGGGTGTAGACCACCACCTCGCCGGGGGCGATGGCCAGCGTGTTGCTGCCGTCGCTCCACTGTTCCCGTGCGGCGTCGATGGTGTGACCCTGCCCGCAGGGGATCAGCGTCACCTGTGCAAGTCCCAGATGCTCTTTGAGGATATCCTCCAGCCGCCCGTTCTCCTGCCGGATCTGCATCCGGCCGTCCTCCTCCAATTCCATGACGAACACGGTGATGTCATTGAGAATATTGGGATGCACGGTGAATTTGTCCCGATCCACCATGGTAAACACGGTGTCCAGATGCATGAAGGAGCGGCTCTTGGGAATGTTGAAGGCCAGCACCTTTCGGAAGGTCCTGCTCTGGGAAAGCACCGTCTGCGCCAGCTGGTCGATGGAGTCCCCCTCGGTCCGTTCCGAAATTCCCACCGCCAGCACCTGGGGTGACAGCACCAGAATATCGCCCCCCTCCAGCGAGGAGGACGCGCTGCGGTCATACCATCGGGGGGCGTTTTTGTACCATGGGTTATGCTCAAAGATGAACCGGCCGAACAGCGTCTCCCGGTTCCGGGTAACGGTGTGCATCCGGTGGATGGACACGCCGGTGCCGATGGTGGCGAAGGGGTCGCGGGTGAAGTAGAGGTTGGGCATGGGGTCTACGGCGAAGGGATAGTCCTCGTCCACGGCGGAGAGATGGTCGCTGAGCCGGCTGCCCTGTTTCCGCAGGTCGCTGCGGCGGATGCCAGCCATCATGGCCGCCACCATTTCCCGGTCGTTCATGCCGGAGAGATACTCCTCCACGGCGTCCCGCGCGGCTTCATCCGGCAGGCCCGCCTCGTCCAGAAACTGCGTCAGGAGTTCCTGCCGCGCCTCTGGGGAGGTCAGGGAATTTACCACCAGATCCATGAGGTACACCACCTCCACCCCGGCGTCCCGCAGGCACTGGGCGAAGGCGTCATGCTCCGCCTGCGCTTCCTTCAGGTAGGGGATATCGTCAAACAGCAGCCGTTCCAGATATTCCGGCATAAGGTTTTCCAGCTCCTGACCGGGCCGGTGCAGCATGACCTTCCGCAGCCGCCCGATCTCAGAGGTGTTATGGATGCCTGTTTCCATACGATCACTCCTTTTCCAGTTACGTCATTAGGGTTTCAGATTTTTTCGTTTTTATCCGCAAAAAGATTGCGGCGGCGCAAAAAACGGGGTATGATAGCAGACAAAGGATGTGATACGCATGAAACGCTGCGTGATCGTCGGCGGCGCGGAGATCCGAACATATGAACGGGTTCGAAGCTATTTCCGCCCCGATGACTTTTTCATTTACTGCGACTGCGGCCTGCGGCATCAGGCGGGGCTGGAGAGAGAGCCGGATCTCATCATCGGAGACTTCGACTCCCACGAAAAGCCGGAGACCGACCGGGAGACTATTGTTTTGCCGGTGAAAAAAGACGACACCGACACGGTGTATGCCGCGAAAGAGGCTCTGCGCCGGGGCTTTGACGACTTCCTGCTGGTGGGCGTCTCCGGCGGGCGGCTGGATCACACGCTGGTAAACGTCTACCTGCTGGTCATGCTGCGGGAGCAGGGCAAGCGCGCCCTGCTGGTGGACGACTATGCGGAGATGGAGCTGATTGGCTCAGAGCCGGCGGAGATTTCGGACAAATATCCCTTCTATTCGCTGGTGAACATCACCGGCACGGCCAGAGGGATCACGGAAACCGGCTGCAAATTCCCGCTGGATAACGGAGAAATCCGCTGCGACTACCAGTACGGCACCAGCAACGAGGTGCTGCCAGGCCAGACGGCGGTGGTGTCCGTGAAAGAGGGGAACCTGCTGCTGATCCGGGATTTCCCGGAATAAGTGAGAAAAAGCGTCCGGCACATGGTGTCGGACGGCTGTAAAACAGTTGACCCGGCCGAATATCGGCCGGGTTTTTCCATGCGTATGCAGAGCTGCCGGCGGCAGACAGTCCGCTGAAGCTGTCCGCCGCCGGCAAAAAGTGTATGTAAAAGAGCATTTCTTTCTATTGAAAGGATTTTCAGTTTGACAAACTGGAATTGAGCGCCATATTCCACTCTTGAGTTATACTCGCTTATAAATAATTGGTTCATCATATCCAAAAGTTTTCTTTCCATTAACTTCCATGCTTTCAGATACCTCCAGACAACTATCAGAAAACTTTTCCCAAAGCTTAAATGTCATTATCGGCGAAAACTGGCTTGTACTGCCTCCTTCCCAGATTCCATCTTTTTCATGATAGAGCGCCGGAGTGAATTTTTCAGATTTTTTCAATTCAGTGTAATCAACATTTTTCATAGAACTATATGAAAATGTACCCTTATCTTCTCCTTCAGGTATTTCATAAGAAGACAATACGATTTTATCTTCTTCCTCTGTAATAAGGAAAAGATGCGGTGAAGCATGGCGTTTCCCATTTGTCTCATAGTAGCTCTCTTCAACAACAAATCTACCATTAAAATCTTTAGGAAGGTTCAAAATTTTTCCGTTGCAGATTGTATTAATGTGTTCTGCGTAAGGGTATATTTTTCCCTCTTTCTTCATCTTATCAAATTGCTCTTTGTTATTAAAGTGTCCCGTCATCATATCAACAAAATCATCAAGTTTCACCATATTTTTACCTCCGCAAATTCCGATTCATCATGCTTTTTCAAATAAATTATATCAGAAAACGGCAGGAAAGTCCACCGTCCAGCCCCGACATCCGTCTCAAACTGTCGCAGATTCCCTGGTCGGCGCTTCTGCCGCCGAAAAAATCAGCCGGGAGGACGGTAAAACCGTTCTCCCGGCCGTGTACAGTTGCATCGTTTCCGTTTTTGCGGTCATTTTTTCTCCGCGCCCACGCTGAGGCAGCGCATGGCATTGAGAATGGCGATGAAGGCCACGCCCACGTCCGCAAACACCGCCAGCCACATGGGTGCCTTGCCCAGCGCGCCCATCAGCAGCACGATCGCCTTGACCGTCAGGGCAAAGATGATATTCTCATGGACAATCCGCACCGTTTTCCGGGCGATCCGAATGGCCACGGGGATCTTTCCGGGCTGGTCGTCCATCAGCACCACGTCCGCCGCTTCAATGGCGGCGTCGCTGCCCAGACCGCCCATGGCAATGCCGATGTCCGCGCGGGTCAGCACCGGGGCGTCGTTGATGCCGTCACCCACAAAAGCAAGCTTGCCGGTTTCCTGCTTCAGCAGCGCTTCCACCCGGCTCACTTTATCAGCCGGCAGCAGCTCCGCGTGGTATTCGTCCAGTCCCAGCGCGTCCGCCACGGTGTGAGCCACCTCTTTCGCGTCGCCGGTAAGCATCACGGTATTCTTCACGCCCAGCGCTTTCAGGCCCGCAATGGCGTCCTTCGCGTCCGGCTTGGGCAAATCGGAGATGACAATGTGTCCGGCGTAGAAACCGTCGATGGTCACATGGACAATGGTCCCCGGCAGCTCGCAGGGCAGCCAGCTGACATTCTGCCGCTCCATCAGGCGGCTGTTGCCCACCCCCACGGCCTTTCCGTCCACTCTGGCCATGATGCCGTGTCCGGCGATCTCCTCCACATCGGAGACCCGCTGGGCATCCAGCGCCGTTTTGCAGGCTTCCCGCAGGGAGACGGCGATGGGATGGGTGGAATACTGCTCCGCCAGCGCCGCGTATTCCAGTACCTGCTCCTCTGTAAATCCCGCCTCCGGGTGGACGGCGGTAACGGCAAAGGTTCCCTTTGTCAGCGTGCCGGTTTTGTCGAACACCACGGTATCCGCCTTGGCCAGCGCCTCCAGATAGTTGCCGCCCTTTACCAGAATCCCGCATTTAGACGCGCCGCCGATGCCGCCGAAGAAGCTCAGCGGCACGGAGATCACCAGCGCGCAGGGGCAGGAAATGACCAGAAACGTCAGCGCCCGGTGCAGCCATTCCGTCCAGACAGTACCGGCCAGAAACGCCGGAGGCGCAGGCAGGACCGCCAGCAGAACGGTGGGGATCAGGAACAGGGCCAGCGCCGCATACACCACGCAGGGGGTATAATACTTGGCAAACCGGGTGATAAACTGCTCGCTGACGGCTTTTTTCTCGCTGGAATTTTCCACCAGCTCCAGAATCTTGGAAACCGTGGATTCCTCGCAGGGCTTGGTCACCGTGACCCGCAGCAGGCCCGTCAGGTTCACGCAGCCGCTGATGATATCATCCCCCGCGTGAATGCTCCGGGGCAGGGATTCGCCGGTGAGGGCGGCGGTGTCCAGCGTGGAGCTGCCCTCCAGCACCGTGCCGTCCAGCGGCACCCGCTCTCCGGGCCTCACCACGATCACAGAGCCAACCGCCACATCCTCCGGGTCCACTTCCTTCAGACCGTTTTCCGTTTCCAGATTGGCGGTGTCCGGCCGGATATCCATCAGCGCGGCAATGGAGGAGCGGGACTTTCCCACGGCGTAATCCTGAAACAGTTCGCCGGTCTGGTAGAACAGCATGACGAACACGGCCTCGGCATAGTCACCTGTGGCGAAAGCGCCGATGGTGGCGAGGGCCATCAGGAAGTTCTCGTCAAATACCTGCCCGTTGACGATGCCCAGAACCGCCTTCCGCAGCACGTCATAACCGATGATCAGGTAGGGAATCAGGCAGCAGACGCCCTGAAGCCAGCCGGTCAGCGGCAGCAGCTTGATGAGGATCAGCAGCCCCGCCGAGATCAGGATGCGCTTCAAAACCTTTTTCTGCTTTTTGCTCAGAGTTGCCATCATATTCTCCTTTCAGAAAACGCGCCGCCGGAGCGGCGGCGCGTTTTTCCGGCCTCACTTCAGGTGCAGCTCGCAGTCCGGCTCGATCTTTTTGGCCGTGGTAATGACCTGCTGCAAAATTTCGTCGTAGCGGGCGTCGTCGGCGTCCAGTGTCAGTTTCTGTGTCATAAAACTGACGCTTGCCCCGTGAACACCGTCGATCTTCTTAATGGCCTCTTCCACCTTGGCCGCGCAGTTGGCGCAGTCGATCTCAAACTTGTAATGCTTCTTCATGATACATTCCTCCTGATTCAAAATAGTCGTATAGAATGACTCGGAATTGCGAAATTACTCCAGAATATGCTCCAGTCCCTGATCGATAATGGTTTTCACATGGTCGTCCGCCAGAGAATAGAACACCGTCTTGCCCTCCCGGCGGGAAGTCACCAGCTTTGCGTTTTTCAAAGCCCGCAGCTGGTGGGAAATGGCAGACTGGGTCATGCCCAGCAGCGCCGCAATATCGCACACGCACATTTCCGCCTCAAAAAGCACATACAGGATCCGGATGCGGGTGGAGTCTCCGAAAATGCGGAACAGTTCCGTCAGGTCGTACAGGGTATCCTCATCGGGCATCTCCTTCTGAACCTTTTCCACAATCTCCTCATGCGCGCACATCAGTTCACAGCACTCCACGTTATAGCGGTCCTCCATAGCGGCCTCCTTTCATTTGAACGTCTGTTCATGTGTTCATTGTAGCACATATTCATGCTTTGTCAACCTCCTTTTGAAAAAAGAGTGGAAAACATTCAGAAATTGTGCTACACTTTTCCCCAGATTACAATTCAGAAAGGCACGCAGGCGCACAATGGACGAGAAAATGTTAGCAATGTTCAAGGAAAAAGAACAGCAAAACCGCTTTACCGCGTATAACCACATCGAAATGGTCATGATCGAGCAGGATCATGCCATCTTCCGGCTGAATATCTGCCCGGAGAGCAAAAACTCCTTTGGAATGGTTCACGGCGGCGCCATCTACGCCATGGCGGATAACGCCACCGGCTTCGCCGCCCACACGGACGGCCGCAACTATGTCACCCAGACCAGCTCCCTCCACTTCCTCCGCAACCAGCCGGAGGGCGAGATCCAGGCGGACGCAAGAGTGCGTCACCGGGGCCGCTCCACCTGTCTGGTAGCAGTGGACATTCTGGGCGAGGACGAAACGCTGCTGGCCACCGGAGAATTCACATTCTTCTGCGTGGACATGAAGATGATGGAGCAGCGGGTCAAAAACAGCCTGTAAACGCAGCAGGAGAAGGGCAGCCGCCCCTCTCCTGCTTTTTTCAGTGCGGAATACGCCGCGTACTGCGGCTGCCCCCCTGTCCCGTTTTTACGTTCAAAACGCGGCAAAGGATGCAAAAGCGGGCGATGCCCGCCTGCTGTTTCCCGCACTTTTTGTAGGAATTTCCGAAAGTACGTCCAGCCCGCTAAAAAGTTCTTGAAAACAGGGGATTCCCGCCGTAGAATAAGGCATCATTATTTTCGGGAGGGTGATCTCATGGAATTTCACGTAAAAGAACAGCTGCCCGGTCTGCTGGACTGGATGCGGCAGCAGATGAAAGCCTGCGGCGGCAAAACGGCTGTCATCGGCATCTCCGGCGGCAAGGACAGCGCCACCGTGGCGGCACTGGCCGTGGCGGCCTACGGCAAGGAAAACGTTGTAGGCGTACTGATGCCCAACGGCGTTCAGCCGGATATCGACTATTCCAACGGTCTGGTGGAATTTCTGGGCATCCGCCACTATGTGTTCAACATCCACGGCGGCACGCAGGGGATCCTGGATGAGATGACCCGTCTGGGCATGGAGCCGAGCCGTCAGACTACGGTGAACCTGCCCTCCCGGATGCGGATGCTGACGCTGTACGCCATCGCCCAGAGCGAGGACTGCGGCATCGTACTGAACACTTCCAATCTCTCCGAGGACTGGGTGGGCTACTGCACCGTTTACGGCGACGCCACCGGCGCTTTCTCCCCCATCGGTATGTACACCACGGAGGAGGTCATTGCGCTGGGTGCGGAGCTGGGACTGCCGGAGAAATTCCTGCTCAAGCCCCCTGCTGACGGTCTCAGCGGCCTGACTGACGAGGACAATCTGGGCTTCTCCTATCACGCCGTCAACGAATATGTCCGCAAGGGTATCGTTGACCCGGAGATCAAGGAGAAGATCGACCGGCTGCACAAGACCAGCCGCTTCAAGTTCCAGCTGATGCCGGTGTACCACAACGGCCTGCCTATGGCTCTGACGGACGAAACGGACTACTATAAATAACTCATTTGCTGAAGCGCCGGACATCTGTCCGGCGTTTCTTCCCGCCTGCCGCCGGGATACACAAAAACCCCTCGCCGTATGGCGAGGGGTTTTTGCTGTGTGTTTTAGGAGGGAGAAAACGCATCGGGTTGGGAGGACCCTTTGCAAGTATTAAGATACCCGATCATTTTTGCGAAATTATGAGTTGGCTGTGAACAATTTGTAAACGTTCCGGCGTCTTTTCAACTTTTTCACTAACTTTTCCACAGTTTTTTTGCCGAATTCGTAAAAGGCCGGCCGCAATCAGCGGAATTTCCGGTTCTCCAGCACTGCCAGCTCATCGCAGCGGTTATTGAATTCATTCTCCGCATGGTTTCCCACCGAAGCACCGCTTCGGCGGGTTCCCTCATTTTACCTGAGCGGTCAGGCAAAGCCCGCCCGCTCCAAGGTCTTGCCTGCAAGACGCTTGTACGCCGCCGATGCGGCGGCGCCGTCCTGCGGCACACAAGGGCCATGCACAGGCTCACTTATATTTCCGGCTCTCCAGCACCGCCAGTTCATCACAGCGGTTATTGAATTCATTCTCCGCATGGCCCTTGACCCAGTGATAATGCAGGGTATGGATGCCTTCCAGCCGCAGCAGTTCCTCCCAGAGATCCGGGTTCAATGCCGGTTTCTTATCGCTTTTCACCCAGCCCCGCGCTTTCCAGCCCTTGGCCCACCCCTTGGAGAGTCCGTCGATCACATATTTGGAATCGCTCCACAGCTCCACAATGCACGGCTCTTTCAGCAGGGACAGCGCCCGGATCACTGCCGTCAGCTCCATACGGTTATTGGTGGTAGCAGCTTCCCCGCCGGAAAGTTCCCGCCTGTGGGAGCCGTACATCAGGATCGCTCCCCAGCCGCCGGGGCCAGGATTGCCGGAGCAGGCGCCATCCGTGTAGATCGTCACTTGTTTCATCGGTATATCCTCTCGGTTTTCGTTCTAAAAGATTGCCTTATGATATCATATTTCTTTCACAGCCGCAAGAAACCCTCAAAAAAATACACGCCGTTCCGTCCACAGGCGTAACATTCGGCTCACGGTTCGCGTCTGTATGATTGAAGGCGGAAAACGCCGGATAAAAAGGAGATCATATCAATGAAAAAGTTATTTGCAGTTCTTTTGGCTTCCCTTCTTGTACTGAGTCTCACCGCCTGCGGCGGAAAAAGCGATGACTCTGCCGGTTCCGACAGCGCGCCTGCGGATCTGAATCTGGAAGACGTGTACCAGTCCCTTCTGGATCAGCAGCCCAAGGACGCCGACGAACTGGTTATGCTCCCGGAAAGCAGCCCGGACATTCTTGACGGCTTCTACCCCGGGCTGAGTGATCTGGAGCTGAAGCAGCAGGTATTTTATGCGGCGCCCGTTACCGGCTTTGCAACGGAGGTCATGCTGGTGGAGGTGGCCGATTCCAAGGATCTGGACACGGTAAAGGAGATCTTCACCCAGCGCATTGCCGACGCCAGCGATGAAAGCGGCTGTTATCCCGAAACTGCGGAGATCTGGGCCAGCCGCGCGGTGGTGCAGACCTCCGGGAACTACGCGGCCATGATCGTCCTGCCGGACGGCTACACCATCCCCGACAATGTTTTCGCCCAGTAACGCCGCAGCGGTTGCGCTGCCCGTAAAAACGTGGTATTCTGTCCCGGAAAGGGGGCGGGAACCTACGAACGATCAGGATATTTTAGCGCTTTTCAACCGGCGGGACGAGACAGCCATTGATGCTGCCCGAACCGCCTATGGAAAGCTGTGTTTTGCCGCTGTCCGGCATATTCTGCCGGATCAGCGGGATGCGGAAGAATGTGTCAGCGATGCGTACCTTCGGGCATGGAACGCCATTCCGCCGGAGCAGCCGACCTCGCTGGGCGCTTATCTGGCCCGGATCACCCGGAATCTGGCACTGGACCGCTACGATTATCAGCACGCGGAAAAGCGCAGCAGCGACCTGACCTGCGCGTTTGAGGAGCTGGAAGCCGTACTGCCGACCGCCGAACGCGCCGAGGACGCAGCTGACCGGTTGACGCTTCAGCAGGTATTGAACGATTTTCTGCGGGCGCAGACGCGGGAAACCCGCACCTATTTTATCCGCCGGTACTGGTATGGCGAAAGCATCTCCGAGATTGCCGCGGCCTGCCGCGCCGGAGAAGGGGCCGTCCGGGTCTCGCTGTTCCGCACCCGGAACCGCCTGCGGAAAGCATTGGAGAAAGGAGGAATCGCACTGTGAGCGAAGATCGGTTCCAGCGCCTGATGCGGGCCATCGACCCGGAGCTTCTGGAGGAAGCTCAGACTCCCGTGAAGCGCCGCTCCTACAAAAGCTGGGCTGCCGCAGGCGTTGCGGCGTGCCTGTGCGTTGCCGCCGCGGGAATCTATGCGGGGCAGCGGGACGACTCGTCCGCTGCGGGCGGTTCTCCGCCGCAGGCGGATGCGCCCACAGACGCTTCTTCCATGACCGCCCTTGCCAACCCCGTCCATTCCGTAACGGAAGCAGAATTGGAAAAGCTGGGCTATACCATGGTGCTGCCGGAAGGTGCTTCCGGCGCGTCCTACGGCATCATCGACAGCGGCAGCGGCGGGGTTCCGCTGGCACAGGTGGATTTTTCCTATCAGAAGGACAGCTATACCCTGCGCGCCCTGAAAAGCGGCGAATCTGCGGACATCTCCGGCCTGTACGCCGATTGGGACGAGGCTCTGGAATGGCAGTCCGGCCAGCTTTCTATCCAATATAACAGCACGGACGGCACGGGCTGGATCGGCTGGTACGATGGGGAAACCCAATGGTGTCTCAGTGCCGGTGACGGTGCGGATGCACCGCTGGTAAACACCGCCTACAGCATCATGCAGGCCCTTGGCTACGATGTGGACGTTGCCCCGGAGGGGGCTTCTGATGCGGTCTACAGCGCCGAACCCAGAGATGGTCTGGCCGTGGCCTCCTGCGCCTTTACGCTGGATGGAGTACGGTGGACGTATTCCATGGCGGCCACCGATCAGGTGGAGCTGCCTTTTCAGGATATTTCCGGCCTGCCGGACTATGCGGTGACCGAAGATGCCAAGATCCTCTGGTGTCCTGCGGTAATATCCTATGATGAGAGCGGCGCCGGAAAAATTACCTGGTTCGATGTAGCGCCGGGACTGGTGTACAGTCTCAGCGCGGATAGCGGTGCCAGCCGGGACGCCCTGCTGGACATGGTCAACCGCCTGTTCACTCCCGCGCAGGGTGAGGTGGGATGAGCCATCTGCATATCGTCCCTGGGATGATGCCGGTGGAATCCCGCGCCATTTTGTGCGTCAACATTTCCGGTGTGTCCACCAAACTCCGAAAACAGACTCGGCAGCGAAAGAGAGCTTTGCCAACACGCTGAAACGCCGCCCGACCGGGCGGCGTTTTTCCATGCAAAAAGCGAGGACGCTCCAAGCAAAACTACCGCCCGGACGGGCGGTAGTTCTATTTGTCAGGCGCTGGCAAAAAAGTGTAATCTCTTCCATTCTCCGTAAGGAACGAATTGTTTACAGGGAAAAACTTTGCCGGGTTTTCCCTGCTTTTGAATCAAACCGCCGCAGGCGGGCAATCTGCACAGTAGACCGAAGGCGCTCCAAAGAGAAACACCACCCTGTTGGGTGGTGTTTCTCTTTGGAGCGGCTGATGGGAGTCGAACCCACCTATGCAGCTTGGGAAGCTGCCGTTCTACCGATGAACTACAGCCGCAGGAACAGTCGTATTATAACAGACCATTTTGGATTTTGCAACACGAAAAATGGCGGCGGCATGAAATTTCCTGTTTTCTCATACAGTGTCCTACGGAGAAAGGGGAGATCACTATGAAAAAAGCACTGGCGCTTCTGTGCGCCGTTCTGACTCTGAGCGTCAGCGTTCGGGCCGTGGAGGTATCCGCCCCCTCTGCACTGCTGATGGAAAAGGACACCGGTGCCGTACTCTACGCCAAGGACGAACACGCGAAGCTGGAACCGGCCAGCGTCACCAAGATCATGACCATTCTGCTGGTCATGGAGGCCATCGACAGCGGCGTTCTCCACTATGAGGACGTGGTCACAGCCTCCCCCCACGCCTGCTCCATGGGCGGCAGCCAGATCTGGCTGAAGGAGGGGGAACAGCTGACGGTGGGCGATATGCTCAAAGCGGTCTGCGTGGTGTCTGCCAATGACTGCGCTGTGGCGCTGGCAGAGCATCTGGCCGGCAGTGAGGATGCCTTTGTGGAGCGGATGAACCAGCGGGCGGCGGAGCTGGGCATGAACGACACCACCTTCCGCAACGCCTGCGGCCTGCCGGCAGAGGGACACGTGACCTCCGCCTATGATATCGCCCTTATGAGCCGGGAGCTGATGCTGCACCACCCGGACATTCGGAACTACACCACCATCTGGATGGACGCCCTGCGGGACGGGGCGTCCTCCCTGGTGAACACCAACAAGCTGGTTCGGTTTTACGATGGGACCACCGGGCTGAAAACCGGCTCCACCAACGCCGCCGGTTACTGCATCTCCGCCACGGCGGAACGGGACGGCATGGAGCTGATCGCCGTGATTCTCAAGGGAAAGACCTCGGCGGAACGCTTTCAGGACGCGCAGGTTCTGCTGAATTACGGGTTTTCCGCCTATACGCTGAAAACCGTCGTCCCGGAAGCCCCTCTCCCGCCGGTGCCGGTTCAGCTCGGCACCCAGGCCACCGTCCAGCCAGTGCTGGGCGACGGCGGCAGGCTGCTTCTGGAAAAAGCCAAGGCCGGCGCTCTGTCGCAGTCTGTAGAACTGGCAGAATCGGTGCAGGCTCCGGTGGCTCAAGGTGACCGGCTGGGAACCCTGACCGTCTCCTCCGGGGAGGAAATTCTGGCGGAGCTGCCCCTGCTGGCCGGGGAAGAAGTCCCCCGTATTTCCTTCCGGCAAATGCTGGGCAGGATGCTGAAGATCGCCTGTCTGGCCGGGTAACACGGGTTCCTTTTCTCGTCCTTTTTCCCTTGTTGTTGCGGCAAAAGGATGCTATAATTTCAGGCAGAGGGAAATCCCTCTGCCTGAAATTATTGGTAACATGGCGGTGTTCCGCCGCACGAAAGGGTGAGCTGTATGCTGGATGTTCAGCTGTTCGATCCGCAATCGTTTCTGCCGCTTCCCTATAAGGAAGCCCTGATGCCCCGCCTGAAAAAAGCCCATGAGAAATTGCAGACCGGCAGCGGCCTTGGCGGCGAGTTCACCGGCTGGGTCCATCTGCCCCGCGATTATGACCGGGCGGAATTTGCCCGGATTCAAGCCGCCGCAGCACAGATCCGCAGCGACTCTCAGGCGCTGGTGGTCATCGGCATCGGCGGCAGCTACTTAGGTGCAAGAGGGGTCATCGACTGCCTCTGCTCCCCCAACTACAACCTGAAAAAGAAAGACACGCCCAACATCTACTTTGTCGGCAACGGCCTCGCCGGAGACGCGCTGAGCGACGTGCTGGATCTGGTGCGGGACGTGGACTTTTCCATCAACGTCATCTCCAAATCCGGCACCACCACGGAGCCTGCCGTGGCGTTCCGCTTCTTCCGGGAAGCGCTGGAGAAAAAATACGGCAAGGAGGCTGGCAACCGCCGCATTTACGCCACCACGGATAAGTCTCAGGGCATCCTGAAATCCATGGCGGACGATGCAGGCTGGGAAACCTTTGTGGTACCGGACAACATCGGCGGCCGATACTCCGTTCTCACCGCTGTGGGCCTGCTGCCCATCGCCGCGGCCGGTGTGGACATCACGGCGCTTCTGTCCGGCGCTGCGGAAATGATGGAAGTCTGTGCCGGCGATTCCTTTGAGAGTCCTGCGTGGCAATACGCCGCCCTGCGGCACGAGCTGTACCGGGCCGGTTTCTCCATTGAGCTGCTGGCCTGCTTCGATCCCGCCTTCCGCTTCATGGGAGAGTGGTGGAAGCAGCTCTTCGGTGAAAGCGAGGGCAAGGACGGAAAGGGCCTGTTTCCCGCCAGTGCGGAATTCACCGCCGACCTCCATTCCATGGGACAGTATATTCAGGACGGCCGCCGGATCCTTTTTGAAACCGTGGTGCGTCTGGGGCCGTCAAACCGGCAGCTGACCGTTCCCTACGATGAGGAGGACAGGGACAGCCTGAACTTTCTGGCGGGGGCTTCCATGGATCACATCCGGGACCGGGCTGCGGAGGGGACTCTGCTGGCGCACAGTCAGGGCGGCGTCCCCAACCTGATCATTCAGGCGGAGGGCAAAGGCCCCGGAGCTCTCGGCCGGCTGATTTACTTTTTTGAATATGCCTGCGGCCTGTCCGGCTATCTGCTGGACGTAAACCCCTTCGACCAGCCCGGCGTTGAGGCCTATAAGCAGAATATGTTCGCGCTGCTGGGCAAGCCCGGCTATGAGGAGCGCAGGGCGCAGCTGGAGGCCCGGCTGCAGCGCTGACCCCCCACAGCCGTCAAATTATTTTCCCGGCTTTATGAACAAATTTCTAAATCACTTTTTGGGATTGTCTTTTCCTGTTCTTTATGGTATGCTATAGCCACGAAAGGTCCCGTTCATTCGGAGACGAACTATGACAGGAGTGATCAACTATGGTTAGACTGATTATGGGCGTCAAGGGTTCCGGCAAAACCAAGCAGCTTATTGAGCTCATCAACGCCGCAGCGAAGGATGAGGCTGGCAATGTGGTCTGCATTGAGCCGAAGCGCGATATGTCCTACAACATTCATTATAATATCCGCCTGATCGACGCGCAGGAATACGACCTGCACAGCTATGAGATGTTCCGCGGCTTCATCAGCGGTCTGTATGCCGGTAACTATGACATCTCGCAGGTGTTTATCGACAACCTGTGCAAGACCATTGGCGTCGATGTGGATGCGGAGACGGAGAAGTTCCTGAACTGGCTGGACGTGTTCGGTGAGCAGAACAACATTAAGTTCACCGTGACCATCAGCGGCGATGTGTCCTCCGCCACGGACGGGATGCGTAAATTCCTGTAAACTCCGAACGGACGCAGCAGATAAGGCTTTGCCGCAGACACGCATAAAAGGGGCAGTTTCCGTCCCGGTGTCTGTCCGGCATGGCCGCGCACAAAATTACAAATCACGGGGATTCGGTATCAGCCGAGTCCCCGTGATTTTTTTCCGTCTGCCCCACGGAAGTGCCGCTGCAAGCCGGCTTTTGCCGGTCATTTTCCAAAGCTCTTTCGCATCCTCTCCGCTTCCGCCGCCGCGCAGAAAGCGAACGATCAGCCGCCGGCGGGCTGAAAAGCGCCCCTTGTTTTCCCTTGTCGTTTTTCACAATGCAGGCAGGAGCGCAGCCAAATTTTTCAAGATAGCTTCGACAAAAACAGCAGGATTCCGAAAAAGGCTGTTGACATTTCAGGTCTGCTTTGCTATCATGCAACCATCACAAACGCAATGACACAGAGTAGTAAGCAGGGCGATCCCCTCAGAGAAGTGCCGGTTGGTGCAAGGCACGGCGGATCAAGCTGCCGAACTGGCTGTATAGCGGCTGCGTCGAATTGGAAGTAGATGCAGACGGGAGCTCCCGTTACAGCAGCAGGGATATGATGGTATCCCGTTGAGTGTGTTTCCTATACAGGGAACAAAGAAGAGTGGTACCGCGGAGGGTTTTCTACCTTTCGTCTCTTCTGCCAACCGGCAGGAGCGACGAAAGGTTTTTTGTTTTTCCTGCCAACCATCGGACATCATTTGCAGGAGGTAGAAATCATGAAAACCAACACCAAAGTCCCCAAGACCCCCTTCTTTGCCGCCTTTTCCGTCGGCGCGGTCCTGTTCTCCGCTCACGCAGGCGGCGGCTTCGCCACCGGCAATCAGGCCAACACCTACTATGTGGGCCTGGGCTGGACCGGCATCATCTCCGCCATTGTGGCCATGCTGCTTCTCACGCTCACCATGCGGGAGGCCATGATCATGTACAACTCCCGCGGCCTGAAGAGCTACAAGCAGCTCTTTGAAACCCTCTACCATCCCTTTGACAAGATTGAATGGGCCTTTGAAGTCTTTTTCTACATCATGGTGCTGATGGCCGTTGCCGCCGCCATTTCTGGCGCCGCCTCTGCCCTGAACAACTACTTCACCATCAACTACTACGTCGGCGTGGTAATGGTCGGTATCGTCGTCCTGATGCTCACCATTTTCGGCGCAGGCATTGTCCGGGCCGCTTCCACCTATATGGGCATGGCTATTCTGGTCACTGCCATCAGCATCTACATCATCGGCATTTTCAAGAGCGACAGCAGCATCTTCTCCGTTCTGGCCGCTGACTTCGAGACCACCGGCTTCATGAATATGCCCAAGGCCATTCTCAACGCTTTTACCTACGCCGGATTTCAGTGCGTGACCCTCCCCACCATGATCGCCTGCGGCACCACCATGAAAAACAAGGAGGGCTGCGCCAAGGCCATGTGGATCTCCTTTGTGATGAACGCCGTGGCGCTGGTTCTCTCCGTGTTCATGCTCATGAGCTGGCAGAGCGTCTACACCTCTGTGGAGGGCGGCGCCACCATTCCCACCCTCACCGTCTGCAAGATCATCGGCATCCCTGCCATGGTGGCTGTTTACGGCACCTGCCTGCTCCTCTGCCTCATCTCCACCGGCGTGACCACCATCTTCGGCTTTGTGGCCCGGTTTGAAAAGTTGCCCATGTTCAGCGGCATCAAGTCCGCACCCGTCCGCAGCGCCATCGTTTCCGCCTTCATCATCGTCCTCTCCATGACCATCTCCATGGCCGGTCTCACCAACATCATCAAGTACGGCTACGGCTACTGCGGCTATCTGGGCATCGCCGTCGTGGTGGTCCCCTTCCTGACCGTGGGCGCATACAAGAATCGCAAGTACTGCAAGGAACACGCCTTTGCCAATGTCAACAGTGAGGACGCTGAAACCGCTCCCGAAGCCCGCAGCGCCGTCCGCAGCAGCGCGGTCACTGCCGACTGATTTTCCCGCAGATCCAATCGAATTTTAATTTGAGGTGTTTATCATGCAGAAATCTCTTTTCCCCGGATATACCGTAGGCCCTGACGCCTACGACGACATTGTGAACGTCTGCCCGGCCTACGGCAAAAAGGCCGCCATCATCGGCGGCAAGAAAGCGCTGGCCGCCGCGGAAAGCCTGATCCGCAAAGCTGTGGAGGGGTCCGGCATCGAGATCACCGGCACCTTCTGGTACGGCGGCGAGGCTTCCCGTGAGAATATGGATATGCTTCGGCCTCAGGTGGCGGACGCGGATATGATCTTCGCCGTCGGCGGCGGCAAGGCCATTGATACCTGCAAGGTGCTGGCGCACGAAACCCACCGCCCCTTCTTCACCTTCCCCACCATCGCCTCCACCTGCGCCTCCTGCACCAGTCTGGGCATTGTCTACCACCCGGACGGCAGCCTGCGGGAATATTCCTTCTCCAAGATTCCCCCCAATCACATCTTCATCAACTCGGAAATCATCGCCAACGCCCCGGTGCGCTACCTGTGGGCCGGTATGGGCGACACTATGGCCAAGCACTATGAATGTACCATCTCCTCCCGCAATGATGTTCCCGCCCACACCGACGCCATGGGCATTGCGCTGAGCAGTATGTGCGCCGCGCCCATCCTCCGCTGGGGCAAGCAGGCCATGGCGGACTGCGAGGCTCATAAGGTCACGCCGGAGCTGACGGAGATCATCGAGGCCATCATCATCTCCACCGGCTTTGTCTCCAACTTCGTTCAGGTGGATTACACCACCGGCATGGCCCACGCCATGTACAACGGCTTCACCATCCTGCCTGCCATGGAGGAGAATCATCACCTCCACGGCGAAGTGGTGTCCTACGGTATTCTGGTTATGCTCACCGCCGACAAGCAGTATGAGGAGCGGGACCGCCTGATGGCCTTCAGTAAGTCCATCGGCCTGCCCACCTGCCTGGCAGATATCCACGCCAAGCCGGAGGATCTCCCCGCCGTCACGGAAAAGGCGCTGGCAGGCATCGATGTCCGGGTCTGGCCCTATCCCGTCACCCAGCAGATGCTCATTGACGCCGTGATGGAGCTGGAAAAGGCGCAGTAACACAAATCATAAAACCGGCAGTCTTTGGGCTGCCGGTTTTCTATTGACCGCCATCATCCGTCCCCCCTGCCGGAAAGCGGCACATCCTCCCCCGCTGGTTCGGATTCCCGCTGCCACGGCCGCAAGAGGCCGGTTCTGCGTGTAAAATCCCAGTATCCGGCCATTCTTCCGCCGGGGCAATTATGCAAATCGCAGAAAGCAAGCAATTATCGAATTACCACTTTACTTTGCTACCAAAATAAAGTAAAATGCAGAATATCAGAGAAAGCGGGGGTGGGATTCCCCATAAGGAGGAAGATCCATGGAACTGGATTTGAATATTCTGAGACCGCAGGAACGGGTTTCTTTGCAGCTGCGGCTGCTGTATGAGCAGGCGGGCTTCCGCCAGTACCACATGGGGCGGTTCGAGGAATACGGCCTGTATCGGGAAAACAGCCGCTTCCTCTCCAGCGAGCAGGTCATCACCTTCACGGATCTGGACGGGCGGCTGCTGGCTTTGAAGCCGGATGTAACGCTGTCCATTGCCAAGAACGCTCAGGTGGAGGAGGGCGGCTGCGGCCGCTTCTATTATCTGGAAAATGTGTATCGCCCCAGTCAGGAGAGCCACACCTTCCGGGAGATCAGTCAGATGGGGCTGGAATGCATCGGTGCGGTGGATGACGCCGTGACGGCGCAGGCGGTCTCTCTGGCCATTCAGAGCCTTGCCATCACCGGGCGGGACCATGTGCTGGAGCTGAGCCACATGGGCTTTGTCACCGGCCTTTTTGACGCCGTAGGCGCACCGGAGAGCATCCGTCCCCGGCTGCTGACCTGCATCCGGGACAAAAACCGCCATGAACTGCAAAAATGTGCGGCGGAGGCGGGGCTGTCCCGTCAGGGAATCGACGCCCTCTGCCGCCTGTCCGGCCTGTCCGGCTCATGGAACACCGTGCTGGAAGCGGCGGAGCCGCTGGCTCTCAACGCCGCCATGGGCGCAGCCCTGACGGAGCTTCGCACGCTGTGCAGAACGCTGGAAGCGCAGGGGGAAACGGACAGGCTGAAGCTGGATCTGTCGCTGGTCAACGACATGGAATACTACAACGGCCTTGTTTTGCAGGGGTATGTAACAGGTCTGCCCCGCGCCGTTCTGAAGGGCGGACGCTACGATCCTCTGGCGGAACAGTTCCGCCCCGGTGCGCGGGCCATCGGCTACGCGCTGTATCTGGACGAGCTGGCCCGCATGGGGCAGGACGCGCCTGCCGCGTCCGACGGCCGCAGGATGCTGAACGTGGCTCTGCCCAAGGGCCGTCTCGGCGACAAGGTATACAATCTGCTGGCAGGCGTGGGCTACGGCTGCCCTGAGAATTACAATGACACCCGGAAGCTGGTGGTGGAAAACCCGGAGGCCGGCATCCGCTACTTCCTCGTAAAGCCCAGTGATGTGGCCATCTACGTAGAGCATGGCGCGGCGGATATCGGCATCGTGGGCAAGGACATTCTTACCGAGTCCGGCGCAGACGTCTATGAGCTGCTGGACACGGGCCTCGGCAAGTGCCGGATGTGCGTGGCAGGCCCCAAGGATTTCACCGACGATCCCGGCCGCACCCTGCGGGTCGCCACCAAATTTGTCAACATTGCCAAGAGTTATTACGCCGCGCAGGGGCGGGACATCGATATCATCAAGCTCAACGGTTCCATTGAGCTGGCGCCCATTCTGGGACTGTCCGACGTCATTGTAGACATTGTGGAAACCGGCACAACGCTGAAAGAGAACAATCTGGCGGTGCTGACGGAGTTTATGCCCATCTCCGCCCGATTCATTGCCAACCGTGCCAGCTACCAGTTCAAGCACCGGGAAATTGAGACACTGCTGAGCAAGCTGACGGAGGTGACGGAAGCATGATCCCCATTCTGCAATTCAATGAGCTGTCCCCGGAGGACATTCTGAACCGGGATATCCGGCAGGAAACCGGCGTGGACGAAGCTGTGGACGCCGTGCTGGCCGCCGTCAGAGAACGGGGGGACGATGCTCTGCGGGACTACACCCGCCGCTTCGACGGCGCTGAACTACAGGAGCTGCAAGTATCGCAGGCAGAGCTGGATGCGGCGTGGGATTCGCTGGATGCGGAGTTCATCCGAACGCTGAACATGGCGGCGGAAAACATCCGTCATTTCCATGAACAGCAGGTACACCGTGACTTCTCCCTCACCGACCGCCCCGGCATCGTCATGGGCCAGCGGTACACCCCCATCGAACGGGTGGGCATCTGTGTCCCCAGCGCGCCGAAGGCCTTCCCCTCCACCATTCTGATGAACGTGATCCCCGCCAGAATCGCAGGGGTGCGGGAGATCGTGGTGGTGACGCCGCCGGATAAGAATGGCCACATCAGCGCCGAAGCGCTGGCAGCGGCCCGCATTGCCGGTGCGGACCGGATCTTCAAAATCGGCGGCGCACAGGCAGTGGCTGCTTTGGCCTACGGCACGGAGAGCGTCCCCAGAGTGGATAAGATCGTCGGCCCCGGCGGCATTTTTGTGGCAACCGCCAAGCGCAAGGTGTTTGGTCTGGTGGCCATTGACATGATCGCAGGCCCCAGTGAAATACTGGTGCTGGCAGACGGCGGCTGCAATCCGTCATGGGTCGCGGCAGACCTGCTCAGTCAGGCGGAGCATGACGTATTGGCCTCCGCCGTTCTGGTGACGGACAGCCGCCGCCTTGCCGAAGCGGTGCAGAAAGAGCTGGAAAGCCAGCTCAGCACTCTGCCCCGGCAGGACATCGCCCGGCAGTCCATCCAGACCAACGGGCGCATCATCGTCACCGACAGTCTGGAAAAGGCGGTGGACGCGGCTAATCTCATTGCCCCGGAGCATCTTGAGCTGTGCGTGGAGGACCCCTTCGCCCTGTTGCCGCGGGTGAAAAATGCAGGCAGCATTTTTCTGGGCCGCTGCACGCCGGAGGCGCTGGGCGACTATTTCGCAGGCCCCAACCACACCCTGCCCACCAGCGGCACGGCCCGGTTTTCCAGTCCCCTCAGCGTGGATGATTTTGTGAAGAAATCCAGCTTCCTGTATTACACGCAGGAGGCGCTGGCTCCGGTGGCGGAGCGTATTGCGGACTTTGCACGGCGGGAGGGGCTGGAGGCCCACGCCCGTTCCGCGCTGATTCGAACGAACCAAGGAGGAAACCCACAATGAGCAAGTTCCTTTCCAAAGAAGCCGGGCGGCTGGACCCCTACACCCCCGGCGAACAGCCGCAGGATCAGCAGTACATCAAGCTGAATACCAACGAAAGCCCCTTCCCCCCTTCTCCGAAGGTTCTGGAAGCCCTGTCAGGTACGGAGATCGCCAGACTGAACCTCTACTCCGATCCCACCTGCGCCAGCCTGACGGCGGCCATTGCCGGACGCTGTCATGTGCAGCCGGAAAACGTCATTGCAGGCAACGGCTCCGACGAGATCCTCGCCTTTTCATTCCGTGCTTTCTGCGGCGAAGGCAAGCCGCTGGCCTACGCCGACATCACCTACGGCTTCTACAAGTCTCAGGTGGCGCTGTTCGGTCTGGAGTCCAAGGTGATCCCTCTGCGGGAGGACTTCACCCTGTGCGTGGACGACTACATGGACTTTCCCGGCACCATCGTCATTGCCAACCCCAACGCCCCCACCGGCATGGCCGTCCCCCGCTCGGACATCCGGCGGCTGCTGGAAGCCGATCCGAACCGGGTGGTCATTGTGGACGAGGCCTATGTGGACTTCGGCGGCGAAAGCTGCGTTCCCATGATCTCCGACCACGAAAACCTGCTGGTGGTACAAACCATGTCCAAAAGCCGTTCGCTGGCCGGCGGACGGGTTGGCTTCGCCATAGGCTCTCCGGAGCTGATTGCCGCGCTGAACCGGGTGAAATACAGCTTCAATCCCTACAACGTCAACCGTCTCAGCATGGTGGCCGGAACGGCCGCCATGGAGGACGAGGACTATTTCCGCACCTGCACCGCCGCCGTTTGCAGCAGCCGCGCATGGACGGTACAGGAACTGGAAAAGCTGGGCTTCACCGTGCTGCCCTCTCAGACCAACTTCATTTTCGCCGGGACGGACGCCATTCCCGGCGGGGAGCTGTACCGCAGGCTGAAAGAAAGCGGAATTCTGGTCCGCTGGTTTGATGCGGATCGGATTCGGAATTTCGTACGGATCACCATCGGCTCTCAGGCGCAGATGACGGCGCTGGTAAACGCCATCGCCGGGCTGCTGCAAAATCGGTAAAGGAGGACGGAGTATGCGGACTGCAAGCATCAATCGGGACACCATGGAGACGCAGATCCGGCTGTCTCTGGAGCTGGACGGCACCGGGAAGGCGGAGCTTGACACTGGCTGCGGCTTTCTCAATCATATGCTGACACTGTTTGCCCGCCACGGCGACTTTGACCTGTCGGTATGCTGCCGCGGCGACACCGATGTGGACGACCATCACAGCGTGGAGGACATCGGCATCTGTCTGGGGCAGGCATTTACGCAGGCGCTGGGCGACAAGCGGGGCATCACCCGCTACGGCCAGTTTCTGCTGCCCATGGACGAGACGCTGGTGCTGTGCGCCTGTGACCTCTCCGGGCGGGACTATCTGGGCTGGGCGGTGGAGCTGCCCGCATCAAAGGTCGGCACCTTTGACACGGAGCTGGCCAAGGAATTCTGGCTGGCCTTTGTGCGGAACTGCCCCGCCTCCATCCACATCCGCCAGATGGCGGGAGAGAATACCCACCACATTCTGGAGGCCGTATTCAAGGGCATGGGCCGGACGCTGAAGCAGGCCGTGTCCATGGACGCAAAGCATCTGAACGACATTCCGAGTACCAAGGGTACTCTGTAAAGTGAGTTGATACCATGACTGCCATTGTAGATTACGGCGTGGGAAACCTGTTTTCCCTGTCCTCCAGCCTGAAAGCGCTGGGATTGGAGACCATCATCACCCGCGACGCAGATCAGCTTCGGGCCGCCGACCGCATCATTCTTCCCGGCGTAGGCGCGTTCGGAGACGCCCGCGCCAAGCTGGACGACACCGGTCTGGTGCCGGTACTGCTGGCTGAAAGCGCCCGCAAGCCCCTTTTAGGCATCTGCCTTGGAATGCAGCTGCTGTTTGACCGCAGCTTTGAATACGGAAAGCACGCCGGTCTGGGGCTGATTCCCGGTGAGGTGGCAGATCTGCGGGGCGACCTGACCGATTCGGCGCTGAAGGTCCCCCACATGGGCTGGAACAGCCTGCACATCGTAAAGGACGATCCCCTGTTCAAATATTTCAGGGACGGCGAATACGTCTACTATGTCCACAGCTTTTACGCCAGAAATTGCGCGGGCAGCACGCTGGGAACCTCCCAATACGGCAATGTGGCGGTGACCGGCGCTGTGCGGCGGGGCAATGTCTGGGGAACTCAGTTCCACCCGGAAAAATCCGGCGATACGGGGCTGCGGCTGCTGCGGGCCTTTGCGGAGCTTTGAGAAAGGAGAACCCCATGCAGATTTTTCCTGCGATCGACCTGTCCGGCGGACAGGTGGTGCGTCTTTATCAGGGCGATTACGATCAGATGACCGTTTACGGGCAGGACCCCTGCGCCGTGGCGCGGGACTTTCTTGCCGCCGGAGCAACGTATCTCCACGTGGTGGATCTGGACGGCGCCAAAGACGGCACATTGGCCAATTTTGACTCCATTGCCGCCATTGCCCGGCAGGGCGGCCTTTACATCGAGGTGGGCGGCGGCATCCGCACGGAGGAGCGCATCCGCCAGTATCTGGATCTGGGGGTAAGCCGCTGTATTTTAGGCACGATCGCGGTGAAGGACTTTGCCTTCACAGAGCGTATGGCCCGGAAATACGGTGATCAGATCGCCGTGGGCGTGGACGCACGGGACGGCTATGTGGCCATCAACGGCTGGAAGGAGCTGTCCAATGAAAAGGGCGTGGACTTCTGCCGCCGGTTGTACAAGGCCGGCGTCGGCACGGTCATTTACACCGATATCAGCCGGGACGGCGCGGAGCGGGGGACGAACCTCGCCCTGTACCGGGAGCTGTCAGCGATCGACGGTCTGAACGTGACAGCCTCCGGCGGCGTCAGCTCTCTGGACGAGCTGCGGGAATTGCAGCGGATCGGCACCAGCGCCGCCATTCTGGGCAAGGCGCTGTATACCGGACGGCTGGATCTGAAAACCGTCATTGAGGAGGTGGGTTCATGTTAGCCAAGCGCATCATCCCCTGTCTGGACGTCAGGAACGGACGGGTGGTAAAGGGAACCAACTTTGAAGGTCTGCGGGATATGGCAGACCCCGTGGAGCTGGCGCATTTCTACAATACCTCCGGCGCGGACGAGCTGGTGTTTTACGACATCACCGCCTCCGTGGAGGGCCGGGGCCTGTTTACAGACATCCTGCGTCGGGTCGCCAGCGAGATCTTCATCCCCCTGACGGTAGGCGGCGGCATCCGCACGCTGGACGATTTTGACCGGGTGCTGAAATGCGGCGCGGACAAGGTCAGCGTCAACTCCGGTGCCATTGCCGATCCGGGCCTGATCGGAGCGGCGGCAAAGAAATACGGCGACCAGTGCGTGGTGCTGAGCATGGACGTCAAGCGGGTGGACGGGCAGTTCCGCCTGTTTGCCAAGGGCGGCCGGGAGGACACCGGCATTGACGCCATGGACTGGGCCGTGCGGGGCGTGGAATCCGGCGCAGGTGAGATCGTGCTGAACTCCATTGACACCGACGGCGTGAAAAACGGCTTCGATCTGGAAATGCTGGACGCGCTGGCCGCGCGGGTCAGCGTTCCCATCATCGCCAGCGGCGGCGCCGGCAGCATGGAGCATTTTGCGGAGCTGTTTACCCACTCCGGCATTGACGCTGGGCTGGCGGCCTCCATCTTCCACACCCGGCAGGTGGACATCCGGGCGCTGAAGCAGTTTCTGCGGGACAGGGGCGTGGAAATGCGGCTGTGAGCCGCATCCGCCGATTTATGAGAGAGGAAGGAATCCATCATGGAACTGAAATTTGACGAAAAGGGTCTGATTCCCGCTATTGTACAGGATCACTACACCAAGGAAGTTCTGACGCTGGCCTACATGAACCGGGAAAGCCTCGCCATCACCATCGATGAGCGGCGCACCTGCTTCTGGTCCCGCAGCCGTCAGGAGCTGTGGCGCAAGGGCGACACCTCCGGCAATGTGCAGCACGTGGTCAGCATCACCGCCGACTGCGACGGCGACGCATTGGTGGTGGAGGTCGTAAAGGACGGCCCCGCCTGCCACACCGGCAGCGAGAGCTGCTTTTTCAACCAGCTGTATCTTTCCCCGGAGCTGAAGCAGTTCAGCTATGAGGGACTTTACCGCCTGATTGAAGGCCGCAAGACCAGTCCCAAGGAAGGCAGCTACACCACCTACCTCTTTGAAAAGGGGCTGGACAAGATCCTGAAGAAAGTGGGCGAGGAGTGTACCGAGGTCATCATCGGCGGCCGCAAGGAGGATAAGGAGGAGACGATCTATGAGATCGCGGATCTGACTTACCACGTCATGGTGCTGATGGTGCAGATGGGTATTTCCGTGGAGGATATCACGCGGGAACTGGAAAAGCGCCATGTGGTGGATCACAAGGTCAAGCAGGAGCGGATGCAATGACCCTGACGCCCAAGGCCTGTTCCGTCCACACCCACGCCGACCTCTGCGACGGCAGGGATTCGCTGGAAGCCATGGCGGCCGCCGCCTTTGACGCAGGGGTGCGGTATTACGGCGTGTCCTGCCACAGCCACACTCCCCTTGCTACGGACGAGGGTTTCACGCTGCCTGCGAACATGATGGAATACCGCCGTCAGGTTCTGGCGGTGCGGGAGCAGTACCGCGGCCGGATGGAGGTGCTGCTGGGGCTGGAGTGGGACAGCCAGTCCGACGTTCTGCCGAAGGGCTTCGACTACTGGATCGGCTCGGCGCACTATCAGCGGCGGGAGAACGGCGTGTGCTACGCCGCCGACTGGGACGAAGCTTCCTTTCTCGCCTGCCGGGACGATGCCTGCGGCGGGGATGCTCTGGCCGTGGCGGAAGGATATTTTCAGGAGGTCATGCGGGTGGCAGTCAGAAAGCCCACCATTCTGGGGCATCTGGATCTCATCACCAAGCTCAACAGAGGAAACCGGTTCTTCGACGAATCCGCCCCCCGCTATCAGAAAGCAGCGCTGGAGGCGCTTCACGCCGTTGACCCCTGCGCTACGCTGCTGGAGATCAACACCGGCGGCATGGCGCGGGGATACCGGGACGCGCCATACCCCGCCCTGTTTCTGCTGCGGGAATGGCGCTCCATGGGCGGGCAGATCATCCTCACCTCTGACAGCCACAGCACGGACACCCTGCTCTACGGCTATGATGATGCGGAAGCGCTGGCAGCGGCAGCGGGATTTGACCGCACCGTTCTGCTGACTGGCCGCGGCCCGGTGGAATGCCGCATCTGAGCGCATGATAAAAACAGCCGAAAAGCGGACATAAAGAGAAGCAGCCCTCCCGGAAAACGGGAGGGCTGCTTCGGTATTGTACTGCTATTTACTGCTCGTTTTCCGCCTCCAAGGCATTGGCGGCTTTCATGGTGCGGCGCAGGAAGATGGCGCTGAGGGTCACGGAGACGATCTCTGCCGCCAGGAAGGCCAGCCACACCAGCCCCAGACGCCCGGTCTGAGCCAACAGCCACGCCACCGGCAGCAAAACCAGCAGCTGGCGGCACACGGAGACAATCAGGCTGTAGAAAGGATTGCCGATGGCCTGACACACAGAGCCGGCGATGATGGCGAAGCCCGCCAGCGGGAAGTGGAGTGAGATGATCCGCAGGGCGGTGTCGCCGATCTCCAGCATCTCCGGGGAAGCGTTGAAGAAGCTGAGGAGTGTAGAGGGGATCAGCTGGAACGCCGCCAGGCCGCAGAGCATGATACAGATGGCGGTGGCAATGGTCAGCTTCACCGCCTTTTTCACGCGATCCATCCGGGCTGCGCCGTAGTTGTAGGAAATAATGGGGACCATGCCGTTATTCAGACCGAACACCGGCATGAACACAAAGCTCTGGAGCTTGAAGTACGCGCCGAACACCGCAGTTGCCGTTTTGGTGAAGCCGAAGAGGATCTTGTTCATGCCGAAAGTCATGATGGAGCTGATGGACTGCATGACGATGGAGGGGAATCCCACCCGGTAGATCTCCTTGGCAATGACGCCGTTCCAGCGGATCTCACGGGGAATGATGTGAATATCCGGATTCTTCTTCAGGTTTATGATAACGGCAATGATGGCGGCCAGAATCTGACCCGCCACCGTGGCTGCGGCAGCGCCCGCCACTTCCAGCCGGGGAAATCCGCACAGGCCGAAGATCAGGATGGGATCCAGAATGATGTTGGTAACGGCGCCGATCAGCTGGGTACACATGGCAAGGGTGGTACGGCCGGTAGATTGCAGCAGCCGCTCAAAGCAGAACTGGCTGAAGATGCCGATGGAGCAGCCCAGGCAGATGGTGGCGTACTGCGTGCCGTATTCCACGATCACCTCTTCCCCGCCGGCCTGAAGCTGGAAAAAGGTGCGGGAGAAGAAAATACCGATCAGCGCGAAAACCACGAAGTTGCACAGGGACAGGAAGATGCCTGTGTTGGCAGCCTTGTCCGCCATGTCCTGCTTCTTTTCACCCAGAGAGCGGGAAAGCAGGGCGTTGATGCCCACGGCGGTACCGCCGCCAAAGGCGATCATCAGGTTTTGAAGCGGAAATGCGAGGGAAACGGCGTTCAGGGCATCTTCACTGAGCTGAGCCACGAAAATGCTGTCCACAACGTTGTACAGTGCCTGCACCAGCATGGAGATCATCATGGGAATGGCCATGCCTGCCAGCAGCTTGCCGACCGGCAGAACGCCCATCTTGTTCTCCTGTACAGCTGCGCCTGCGGTGTTTTTTGTACTCATAAATTCTTATAAATCCTTTCTTGAATATCCATAGATCCTTCTCATAAAAAGACGCGGCCGGAAGCCGCGCCTTTTGAGCATTTACTTTTTCAGCTCGCCGGTGGCCAGCTGGGTCAGGTAGGCGTTGAGGAATCCGTCCAGATCGCCGTCCATCACGTTGTCGATCTGGCTGGTTTCGTAGCCGGTACGGGTGTCCTTGACCAGCTGGTAGGGCATGAACACATAGGAGCGGATCTGGCTGCCCCACTCGATCTTCATCTGCACGCCCTTGATATCGGAGATCTTTTCCGCGTGCTGCTGGATCTTCAGCTCGATCAGCTTGGCGCGCAGCTGCTTCATACAGTTATCCTTGTTCTGGAACTGGGAACGCTCCTGCTGGGAGGCCACCACAATGCCGGTGGGCCTGTGGATCAGGCGGACGGCGGAGGAGGTCTTGTTGATGTGCTGGCCGCCGGCGCCGGAGGAGCGGTAGACCTGCATTTCGATATCCTCAGGCCGGATCTCCACCTCTTCATCGTCCGGCAGCTCCGGCATGACTTCCACAGCAGCAAAGCTGGTCTGACGGCGGGCGTTGGCGTCAAAGGGAGAGACGCGGACCAGACGGTGAACGCCGTGTTCGCTTTTCAGCAGGCCGTAGGCATTTTCGCCCTCAATGGAGATGACGGCAGACTTGATGCCCGCCTCGTCGCACTCTTCGTAGTCCAGCGTTTTCCACGCAAAGCCGTGGCGCTCCGCCCAGCGGGTATACATCCGATAGAGCATCTGGCACCAGTCCTGCGCTTCGGTGCCGCCTGCGCCGGAATGAAGCTGGAGAATGACGTTGTTGGCATCGTACTCTCCGGAGAGAAGGGTGGTCATCCGAATCTCCTCAATGCTGGTTTCCAGCGCGGTATATTCCGTTTTCAGTTCTTCCAGAATCTCCGCGTCCTCCGCTTCCTGCCCCATTTCGCACAGGGTGGTCAGATCCTCCCAGGTACTCATGAGCTTATGATAGCGGTGCAGCTTGTTTTGCAGCTGCTTGAGGCGGGTCTGCACCTTCTGGGAGCGCTCCAGATTGTTCCAGAAGCCATCCTGCGTCGTTTCGTCCTCCAGGCGGGCCGCCTCCTGAGCCACGGCGTCGATGTCCAGAGCGTCGCCCAGCTTTTTCAGCTCCGGCTCCAGATCCCGCAGCTTCTGCTTATAAGCGTCATATTCGATCAAAGCCATAGTTTTTCTCCATTTTCCTGCGTATTACATTAGCCATGATATTATATAGGAGTTCTCCGTATTTGTAAAGCAGAAAATGACGTGGATTCCATGATTTTGGCAAAATCCAGCGGGGCTGCCTTTACACATAATTTACAAATTCATAATATTTTTCTTATTGAAAATGCCGAACATCTGCGGTATACTATGTTCAGATTTATAGGAAAGGAGGCAGGCCGCATGATGCTGAACAACTGCATGACGGATGTGGACGATCTGATTTTTGACGGTCAGGAGCAGGCCCACAGTGAGCGGTAAGCTCAGGAAGGAACCACGCCATTGGGCGTGGATTTTTTTTGCTCTTTTGGGCGGTGTAGAATGTCTCATCCATGAGCAAACGTTTACCTAATCGGTTTTCCGCAAACGTTTGAGCAACTTGCATCAGATTGTTTTTATTTCTTTTTGTTTTTCCTGTTTTCTATCATAAATATACGTCAAAAAATTCGGATATCCTGCGTTTTTGTGTTCTTCGCGTGCAAAATAAAGACGAAAAACCATGGCATTTCAAAATAATTTTTGGTTAAAACGTAAAATTTGGTTAAGTCGTATAAACGATTAAGTAAATTTACTTGAAAAATTGTAACCTCATTGGTAAAATGATACAGCAACGGGAAATATTCCCCTGCAAAGTTTGTTAAGGAGTGGAAAAAATGGAAAACATCATTTGGGTCGCCCTGCTGTGTGCAGTTCTGGCTCTGCTGTTTGCCGCATGGAAAACCTCCACGGTTTCCAAGGCTGACGCAGGTACGGAACGGATGAAGGAAATCGCAGGCAATATCAGCGATGGCGCACGGGCATTCCTGTTCGCCGAGTACAAGATTCTGGTGGTCTTTGTGGCCATTCTGTTTGTACTGATCGGCCTGTTTATCAGCTGGCTCACCGCCGTCTGCTTTCTGGTAGGTGCCGTGTTCTCCGTGGGCGCCGGTTATGTGGGCATGAATGTGGCTACCAAGGCCAACGTCCGTACCGCTGCCGCCGCCAAGTCCAGCGGCATGAACAAGGCGCTGGGCATTGCATTCTCCGGCGGTTCCGTTATGGGTATGTGCGTGGTTGGTCTGGGTCTGCTGGGCTGCGCTGCCATCTATGCCTTTACCGGCAACGTTGAGATCCTCACCGGCTTCTCTCTGGGTGCTTCCTCCATCGCTCTGTTCGCCCGTGTAGGCGGCGGTATCTACACCAAGGCCGCTGACGTAGGCGCTGATCTGGTGGGCAAGGTCGAGGCCGGTATCCCCGAAGACGATCCCCGGAACCCCGCCGTCATCGCCGATAATGTGGGCGACAACGTGGGCGACGTGGCCGGCATGGGCGCCGACCTGTTCGAGTCCTATGTGGGCGCTCTGGTTTCCGCTCTGACGCTGGGCGTGGCCGTGGCCGGTACCTTCACTGGCGCCGGTGCTCTGTTCCCCCTGATCCTGGCCGCTACCGGCATCATCGCTTCCATCATCGGCTGCTTCTTTGTCCGGGGCGATGAGAATTCCAACCCCCACAAGGCTCTGAAGATGGGTTCCTATGTGGCGTCTGCCATTGTGGTGGTTCTCTCCCTGGTCCTCAGCAATGTGTTCTTCGGCAGTATGTCTCAGGCCATCGCCATCATCGCCGGCCTGATCGTCGGCCTGATCATTGGCATCGTGACCGAGATCTACACCTCCGGCGATTACAAGTCCGTGCAGAAGATTGCCCAGCAGTCTGAAACCGGCCCCGCCACCACCATCATCAGCGGCATCGCCGTGGGCATGATGTCCACCGCCATTCCTATTCTGCTGATCTGCGTGGGTATCTTCGTTTCCTATGAGGTCGCCGGTCTGTACGGCATCGCTCTGGCTGCCGTGGGTATGCTGTCCACCACCGGCATCACCGTGGCCGTGGACGCTTACGGCCCCATCGCCGACAACGCCGGCGGCATTGCTGAGATGAGCGGTCTGGATCCCCATGTCCGCGAGATCACCGACAAGCTGGACGCTGTGGGCAACACCACCGCCGCTATGGGCAAGGGCTTCGCCATCGGCTCCGCCGCTCTGACCGCTCTGGCTCTGTTCGTCAGCTATGCACAGGCTGTGGGCATTGCGGACGCCGGCATCAACATTCTGGATTCCCGCGTGACCATCGGTCTGCTGATCGGCGGTATGCTGCCCTTCGTGTTCTCCGCTCTGACCATGGACTCCGTGTCCAAGGCCGCTTACAGCATGATTGAGGAAGTGCGCCGTCAGTTCCGCACCATCCCCGGCATCATGGAAGGCACCGGCAAGCCCGACTACAAGTCCTGCGTTGCCATTTCCACCACCTCCGCTTTGAAGGAGATGCTGGTTCCCGGTGTCATGGCTGTTCTGGCTCCTCTGGTGGTTGGCCTCCTGCTGGGTACCGGCGCTCTGGGCGGTATGCTGGCCGGCGCTCTGGTCACCGGCGTGCTGATGGCCATCTTCATGTCCAACGCCGGCGGCGCATGGGACAACGCCAAGAAGTTCATTGAGGACGGCAATCACGGCGGCAAGGGCAGCGAGGCACATCGCGCGGCTGTCGTGGGCGACACCGTGGGCGATCCTTTCAAGGATACCTCCGGCCCCTCCATCAACATCCTCATCAAGCTGATGACCGTGGTATCTCTGGTGTTTGCCTCCATCTTCTCCGCCAGCGGCCTGCTGTAAACGTAAAAGCTGCATCATGCAAACCGGCCTCCGCCGCTGGCGGAGGCCGGTTTTCTGCGGAGCAGCCGGGGTGCGCAGATTCTTTCCATTTATCCTGCCGCCCTTGACACCGTAATTGTTTACCGATATAATGTTGAACGAAAAAGCAAAAAACTCCGGCAATTTTTGAGCGAAACCAGTAAAATCAGGCAAAAAGGAGATAGGATATGATCTATTCCACCGAAGTGCAGCATATGTGCCCTGTGGCCAAGGGCGCGTATCACGGCCCCGCCCCCATCCCTGAGGAGGGCAAATGGGTTCAGGCCAAGGAGATCAAGGACATCAGCGGTCTGACCCACGGTATTGGCTGGTGCGCGCCCCAGCAGGGTGCCTGCAAGCTGACCCTGAACGTGAAAGATGGCATCATTGAAGAAGCGCTGGTAGAGACCATCGGCTGTTCCGGCATGACCCATTCCGCCGCCATGGCCAGCGAAATTCTGATCGGCAAGACCATTCTGGAGGCACTGAACACCGATCTGGTCTGCGACGCCATCAACACCGCCATGCGGGAACTGTTTTTGCAGATCGTGTACGGCCGCAGCCAGACGGCCTTTTCCGAGGGCGGCCTGCCTGTCGGCGCATCTCTGGAGGATCTGGGAAAGGGTTTGCGTTCTCAGGTCGGCACCATGTTCGCCACCAAGGCCAAAGGCCCTCGCTATCTGGAAATGGCCGAGGGGTACTGCACCCGCGTAGCTCTGAACAAGGATGACGAGATCATCGGCTATGAATTCGTGAATCTGGGCAAGATGATGGAAAGCGTCAAGAAGGGCATGGACGCCAATGAGGCGCTGGAAGGCGCCAAGTCTCACTACGGTCAGTGGGACAGCGCTGCCAAGTACATCGACCCCCGTCAGGAATAAGAGAAGGAGGAATTGCGTTTGCGATACGCAAACGCAATTTGAAAATCGCCAACCGCTCGCCGCTGACGCGGCAACCGCGGTAGATGCGAAATGACCATTTTCTTTGAGGGAATGGTGTTTCGCAATCAAGCATGACGAAAGGAAATGGTCATAACATGTCTCTGTTTGAAAGCTACGAAAGAAGAATCGACAAGATCAATTCCGTCCTGTCTCAGCACGGAATTTCCAGCGTGGAGGAGTGCCGGGAGCTATGTAAAGCCGCCGGTTTTGACCCCTATGAGATCGTCAAGGGCATCCAGCCCATCTGCTTTGAAAATGCCTGCTGGGCCTACTGCGTGGGCGCGGCTATCGCCCTGAAGAAGAACGTGCAGACCGCTGCTGAGGCTGCCGAGGCCATCGGCATCGGCCTTCAGTCCTTCTGCATCCCCGGCTCTGTTGCCGAGGACCGCAAGGTGGGTCTGGGACACGGCAATCTGGGTGCCATGCTGCTGCGGGACGAGACCAAGTGCTTCGCCTTCCTGGCGGGCCACGAGTCCTTCGCCGCCGCTGAGGGCGCCATCGGCATCGTCCGCAACGCCAACAAGGCCCGGAAGGAGCCTCTGCGGGTCATTCTGAACGGTCTGGGCAAGGACGCCGCCCAGATCATCAGCCGTATCAACGGCTTCACCTATGTCCAGACCCAGTTTGACTACTACACCGGTGAACTGAAGATTGTCCGGGAGGTAGCTTATTCCGATGGTGAGCGGGCCGCTGTCCGCTGCTACGGCGCAGACGATGTGCGGGAGGGCGTGGCTATCATGCACCGCGAGGGCGTGGACGTGTCCATCACCGGCAACTCTACCAACCCCACCCGGTTCCAGCACCCTGTGGCGGGTACCTATAAGAAGGAGTGCATTGAGCAGGGCAAGAAGTACTTCTCCGTGGCCTCCGGCGGCGGCACGGGCCGCACCCTGCACCCCGACAATATGGCCGCTGGCCCCGCTTCCTACGGCATGACGGACACCATGGGACGGATGCACTCCGACGCCCAGTTCGCCGGTTCCTCCTCTGTCCCCGCTCATGTGGAGATGATGGGCTTCCTGGGCATGGGCAACAACCCCATGGTCGGCGCCACCGTGGCTGTGGCCGTTGCTGTGGCGGAGAGCAAAAAATAAGGGAACCCCAAACATTTCGCAAAATCAGGACTTTTCAGGCGCACCCCCCACCCGTTTCTTCACGAAACGGGTGGGGGGTGTTATGGTTATGCTTAATTTTTTTGCGTGACTGGAAGGTCGTAAACTCCTGCCATCCTCCGCTGGACTTATGCGCACTCCGCGCATGGGTGTCGGTATCGAGTTCTTTTCGTCTGACGAAAAAATCAGGACATCCAAATCGGATGTCCTGATTTACTCTGGAGCGGGCTACGAGGCTCGAACTCGCTACCTCCACCTTGGCAAGGTGGCGCTCTACCAGATGAG
>ERZ838483.646-NODE-646-length-41533-cov-15.849366_pt1 | contig 41533 bp, 37 predicted proteins | sample MGYA00519939_ERZ838483 | MGnify/ENA primary metagenome ERZ838483 (study PRJEB31850, sample SAMEA3708836) | human gut metagenome | biome: human gut; feature: human-associated habitat; material: faeces | place: China | collected 2014 ... | reverse complement strand
GGATCAGTAGCTCCAAAAAGAAATCCCTGAAAGTTGGTTTGTGAAGCCAGTTTTCGGGGATTTTTATTTATCAGGGACAGGATGGCGAAATGGACAGTTAAGCCTTAATTACCCTTAAATTCCCTTAAAAATCTTCAAGAGGTGGCTCAACAGGTGGCTCAAAAAGCCGAAAGAAAAAAGCTGGGGAACAGCTTGAAAAATTTTTAGGTGGCCTTTTTGAGGTAGGCGTCCAGGCGGTTGATCTTCTTTTTCTTGAATTTTTTATCAAGGGCGGTGTAGATGCCCAGCGTGACGCTGATGTCCTTGTGGCCCATCTGGTCGCGGGCAGTGAGGACGTCCACACCGGCAAAATACATGAGGGTGCAGAACGTGTGGCGGAGTTGGTGAGGGGTGAATGTCTCGATGGCCATGGGCAGACCACCGGGACGATTCTTGTTCTGCTGGCCATCATAGCCGTACTTGACGTTCAGATCCCGCATGTAGCTCTCCCACATTCGTTTCCAGCCCTGCTCTGTCATGCGCTCACCCTTGGAGCTGTGCAGCACATACATGCAGCCATCTTTCTGGGTCTTTAGGTAGTCTACCAAAATTTTGGGGATGCTGACCACCCGGACGCCCGCAGGTGTTTTGGGGTTCTTGGATTTTTTATCCGGGAAGTCATAGCCCTTGCTGACTGTGATGGTAGCATCCTTGAGGTCCACGTCGGCCCAGGTGAGGGCGGTGGCCTCCCCACGGCGCAGACCTGAGTAAAGCAGAAGCATAGCGGCCCGTTGTGCAGCGTGAGGTGTTTCCCGAATCCAGCGCTGCTGCTCTTCTGAAATGGGCTCACGGGGCTCTGGAGGGGCCCCTGCAGGGGTGGTAGTCTTAATGAGTGGATTATAGAGAACGACTTCCGGAATGGCCAGATCATAGACGGCCTTGGCACTGGAGCGCAGATTGGACAGCGTATAGTGAGACAGGGGAGGCTTGCCATCATGCCAGTCTGCCAGCGTATTGAGAACACGCTGAAAGTCGGCGGCCTTGAGTTCCCCGGCGGGGTTATCTTTCAACTCGCCCCAGTTGTTGCACTGATCTTCATAACGGTCAAGGCTCTTCTGGCTAACGCCTTTAGCTTTTTTGACAGCAATGAGATTTGCGTATAGATCGCCCAGTGTGGCCTTGGACTGTTCTGGATCGAGGCCCTGCCCGATGGCGGTACGATAGGCAGCCGCAGCGGCCTTGGCTTCCCGCTCAGTGGAGCCGTAGAACGACTTGAATTTTTTGCTGCCGTCTTCGTTTTTGCCGAGATAGACCCGGTAACGGTAACGACCATCGGCGTTTTTCTTATTGCGTGCCATAAAAATTTCAGCTCCTTTCAGTCTGCGGTGAGCTGATGTGGTATAATACCATTGTCAGCAGGCGAGTTTTCCATGATTTGCTTCTCCTTGACTACCAAAGTACCAACTACGCACGGAGACCCCGGCAGCTTATCGTACAGGCTGCCGGGGTTTTCTTTATTGACGAATTGTTAAAATTTCCTGCCAGTTATCCGGAAAGCCAAGGGCAGACAGATGAACGTATTCTGAATAATTTTCGAGGAGCGCGGCAATTTCGGGGAGCACATAATTGTTCCACTCAGACGGAGTAGAATACATAAAGGACATAATATAAATTTGGTCAAAGATTCTGTTGCTTGCCTTTTTGTAAAGATGATGATGGCTGCACTGTTTTGGAGAACGACCAAAGTTGAAATCATAGATACGCATATAATGGGCAAGGTGATTTCTGGTATAGGTCAGATTTTTGATCCAATTCTCAAGCTGTTCTGGGCCTGTGTAGTAATAATGGGCAAGTTTTTTCTGATATTTTGGAAGAAGATTTCGATATAGTGCAGAGAGATTGCCCATAGTCAGAATTTCTACAGCAACCCACATGGGAAGCTGACCGTCATATTCTTGGATATGGTGTTTAATAAATGGAAGCTTTTTGTTGTTTTTAAATTCTTCCTGGAAGTGTCGTTTGAAGCGCTCGAAATCTTCTTTATCACGGTAGATTTCTGGATTCAAATAGACTAGAGGATCATCGGGAAAAGCAGAAGTGAGGGCATAGGAAAGCCGCGTTTTAAATGTTTCCTCGATATCTTCCATTGCGAACATAAGGATGCGAGTGAATTTACGATCAAAGTCATAAAGGGTTTGAATTTGGGCGAGAGTAGTCTGGGGAATGTAGTTTACTCCGTCAGGCTGCTTGAAACCGTGCAAATAACCAGAAAGACGATAATAATTCACATGGAACAGGAGGTTTTGAGCCTCGCTGGTATCAGCGACAATCAAACCTCGGGAAACCATGAGGGCGACTTGCTCGGATAAAGACAGATGCTTTTTTAAATCTTTCATAAAGTTAACATCATTATACAAAAAAAGCGACCCCGCCATGGTACGCATCGTAGAGAGGCGTGGCGGGGTCTGTATCATATAGATATTATACGCGAATGCCCCGGGTTTGGTCAACGCCACATCTAGTGTTTCTTGAATTTTAAAATCAATATCTTGAATTGGGACTCTTGTGTAGCAATACACAGGAGCCTTTTGGTTTACACACCTAGAGACTATTTAGGTATTGATTCGCGGATACGTTTAACCTTGTCTGCAGTCCAATGATTGCTTGAGGATGACATAATGGGTTCACTTGACTGCTTTTTAAGCTCCTCGATATATGGAGAATTCGGAATGAAATTTGGAACAAAATAACCCTCACCAAGAAATAATCCTAAGAAGAAAGAGGAAAGCAACAGCGAAGAAACAATTAGAATAGAGCGAAAATGAAAATTGAAATTTTTCTTTTTGTGGGAAGTATAGCTTCTTTTATGGAATGAATCGTTTTCTTCTTTCAGAATAGAAATGTCGTGGGCATGTGTGAGTGCGAGCTGGTGCCAATAATCTATATCATGACCATCAAGAATGGAAGCATCGTTAAGCCTTTTTAGAGCAGGCCGTAGGGAATCGACGTCAATACGATTTCTTTCGGCACAGTTATACCAATAAACAATATCATGGCCCTCGTAAGTTGCTGCAGCTATTTGATTCTCTAAGCTGTTAAGCTGGTCTAGAAGATCATCATACTTGCCGTTTTTCTGTTCAAGCTCATTAAGAATTTGATTATAAAATTTATAAATTTTCTGGGTTTCTGAAAACCAGTACTCCGCGGTATGTCCTTTATACAAGTCAGGCTCAGCTTTTAAAAAACTCTTTTCACGCAGGTTAGCTACTTCAGTGCGCAAATCAGCAATTTGAGACTGATATAAAGAGAAACTCTTTTCAAGATTTAAATATTTGTCACGCCATTCGATAGCACTATAATCATCTGGGAGACGAGTTTGCGTTTGTAACTCAAAATAGCGGTCAGCCCAATATTTGGCACCATGACCGAGGTAGGATGAACTGGACATGGTTTTCTCCTTATACAACTTAACCGCTTTGGATGTACCAGAGCGGTTATTTTTTATGCTTCTTTCTGGCCCAGGCCAGGCTCACAAGATTTTTTATAGCGTCCGGTTGCAACAAGGTCTTCTACATATTCCACCGCTTTTCCCTGGCCCTCATCATTGAGCTGATCGAACGAGGAAAGGAGGGCGGACTGCTGGGAAGTTAAGTTAGTGGTTGTGTTGCTTTCTGGTGAAAAGCTGTCCTGGTACAAGAAATTTGGCTCGACATGAAGAACATCGAAAATTTTGAGTAAGATATCCCATTTTGGACTACTGACGCCGTTTTCGTAATTTCCAACGGCACTTTTGGTTATCCCCAAAGCATTGGCAAGTTCCTGCTGTGTAAAATTTGCGTCTTCCCGTGCCTGCTTGAGGCGACTTGCAAAAGACATGAGATTCACCTCCTTAAAATCTATCCCTGATTTTCAGTATAAAGGTGACATCATCAAAAGTCAAGATGAAAGTACAAGAAAATTGTACATAAATATTGACAAAACAAGATTCTTGTGCTATTTTAAAAATGTCCAAGAAACTTGTACAGAAAGGAGCCTTATGGAGTGAACGTTTCGGACATTATTTATAAAACAATTGAAGAGAAGTGTTTAAAGCAATCAGCAGTCGCAAGAGCAGCGGGATATTCTCCAAAACAATTTAACGCAATGCTCAAAGGACGCAAGAGAATGACTTCGGATGATGTTGTCCCGATTTGCAAAGCACTTGGTGTGACACCGAATCAGCTTTTTGGCATGGAAACAAGCGCTGCCGTCCCGCAGAGCGACGACGGCGAACGCTGGGCGCAGGTATTTAACCCGTAAGGAGGCGAACAACGATGAAGAAAGCTAAAATCTGGGACGCACGGCAGCTGCCGGCATTCCTGACCCCGAAAGAGTACAGCGCCCTGATGGGCATTGACCAGAAGACGGTGCAGAAGATGTGCCGCAGCGGCCAGCTGCCTGCCCACAAGGAGGGGCCGCGGCTGTGGCGCATTGACAAGAATGCTGCACTGGCATGGCAGAAAGAGTTAGAGGAGCATCCGCCGGAGCAGAAAGATGCACGCAAAACCCGGAGGGAAAAAGAAAAGCCCGCCCGTGCTGGAACACGGACGAGCCTTAGAGTGACAGGTTGAGACGGCCTATCACCACAAGTTTAACATAAGAAAGAGAGAACCGCAAGGAAAACCTCTCAATCTCACCGTCCGCCTTTGGCGGCGCGGTTCGATAGCTCCCCTATCAGGGGAGCCAAGAGTAAAGGAGTAATTATGAGAAAGCGGGCAAAAATGCGGCTGGCGGTGCTGGGCGGGATGATCGCAGGGGCAGTGGCCGGGTGCTGGCTGCTGGATGTGCTGGAAGCAGCGGCCAACTGGATGCTGGTGCACTGGATGGGCCTGGACATTGGCAAGGCAGCTGCCCGAGCCCCGGCCATGAGCGGGCTGATGCTGTGCGGCTTATTCGGCGTAGGGCTGTATCTGTACTGCCGCTGGGATGAAACCTCTCACCGCTTCGGTCTGGCTGACGCCAGCGCCTTGCGGAGCTCCCCTATCAGGGGAGCCAAGAGTAGAGGAAAAATAGCAGCCCGGCGGCGCCAGCGGTACGGCAAGGTCAACCGCGACCATGCCCGCATGGAAGAGCCGGACTACTGGACTAATCAAAAAGACGCGTAGGAGAACGACATGGACGAAGCTAAAAATCAGGCCCGGACGGGGATGAGCCCGGAGGAAACGGAGCTGTGGATCGAGCTGATGGAAAAGGGGCTGGCCATCCAGAACGCGGTGCTGGAGAGCAAGGTGGTGCTGGACAAGCTGCCCAGCGAGATGCGGATGGACGGCATCAACCTGCTGTACTGCCGCCTGACCCGGTGCCGGGCGCAGCTGCTGGGGCTGGTGGGAGAGGAGGAACGATACCGGAATGACGTTTGAAGAGTACGAGAGCGAGCTTGACCGGCGGATCAAAGAGCTGGACTGGAAGCAGGAAAAGGCCCGGGACCGCCTGGAGACCCCTGCCCATGACCTGATGGTACAGGCGAGCCGGGACAAGAATGTGACGCTGGAACAGTTTGAAAAGCTGGCCCGGACGTTTTACGGTTGGTAAGGAGAAGCAAATGAAGAAGAAAATGAGCCTGGAAGACGAGCTGGATGTGACCCGGACCAGTGTAGCAGAGCTGACGGGGTGGTGCATCACCATTGCGCTGCATGAGCTGTTTGGCATTGGCCGGGAGCGGCTGAACCGGGTGAACAACCGCCAGCGGATGCTGGCCGAGCAGAGCATGGCCGTTATGATGCAGCCCAACGAGCGGGGAATGCCCTCGACCGAAAAAGCCCGGCGGATGCGGGCGGAGGCACTGCCGGAAAGTGTGCCGCGGGAATTCCGGGTGCCTGCATTGCGGGCGGCACGGAACCGCAGGGAGCAGCAGCTCAAGATCGTGGGGGACCGGGCCGCGACCATGGCCTGGCAACTGCACGCCAGGGCCTGCATGGAAGTGCTGGGGTTTGGCCCGGACCGGCTGAACCGCCTATACGATGAGATGCGGCACAACTACGACCAGATGAACACCTGGGGAAAAGAGGATGGCATTGACGTGGCGATGGAGCGGATGCGGAAATGTGCCTGCGACGCCCTGAAAACCGACGACATTGTGGTGGAGGATGTGGAGGACAGCAAGGAGCTGGCCGCCCAGCGCCAGCACTACCATGCCCAGGAGGTGGAATTTTTAAAACGTGCAGCCCTGGCGGCGACGGGCCGGAAGAGCTGCGCCAAGGTGCTGAATGTATTTGACGCCTCTGCCATGGACCGGAAAATGGCTGCCGTGCGGGACGCAGCCGTGGGCGAAGCGTTCCGCAGGAGGGTTTGACCATGGGGTGCAGATACATCTACAGCATTTACGATGCTAAGAGCGGGGCACTGGTGGCCAAAGGGGACGCGGCAAAGCTGGTGGGGCTGGGGCTGTTCCGGGATGCGGGGGTTCTATCGACCAGCTACCGCAAGAACCGGGAGTGCAAGAAGCCCCGGAAATACCGCATTGAGCGGGAAAAAGTAGTGAAGACCTTTGTAATGACCACGCCGCAGAAAGCGCTGCGGAGCATGTACATTTACAGCTGCTATGATGCACGGGACAAGCTGTTGGGCCGCGGCACGGCCTGGGAGCTGGTGGAGAGCGGGCTATTTGGCAGCGAGACCAGCATCTACTCCTGCTACAACAAGGGCGGAGTAAACGACAGACTGGGGGTGGCCCGGATGACACGGGTGAGCGAGATGCGGGAATTGCAGCCAAAGCGAAAGGCTGCCGTGCACCGGAAGGCGGAGCCGCTGCGGGGAATTTCTCACCCAACGGCTTTACAGTGGGACGTGCATGACCTGCTGGTTTACAACCGAAAGGCCAAAAAGCAGGGCAAGCGGGAACTCTCCTATGGGCAGTGGAGTGCCATGGGAAAGCCGGCAGAACCGTGATCTTATTATGAAAGGCAACGGATACGATGGACCGAATACGTCCACCGTATCCGTTACATTTCATAAGTACCTATTTATAAAAAGCGTCCGGGCGGGCGCTTGGGGGAGCTAGTATACCCGTTATTTCTATGACGGTGGGAACCGGGATAAAGAAAGAACGCCAGCAACGACACGCCAGCAGGAGGGTACCGGGATGCGAAGAACCTACACCAGAGAGAAGCGGACTCTATGCGGGAAAGAGTACATGGAGGTGGACCTGTATGCCATCACCCCGGAGGAGCACGCAGCCAAGCGCCGGAAGAAAGGCAGGCCCAGCACAGAGCGCCAGCGCCGCCGGAACGCGGAGCACGCGCGGCGCTACCGGGTGCAAAAGGCCAATGCCAATTTTACGGTGCTGGGGTTCAACGTGACGCTGACCTACGAGGACGGATATCTCCCGGAGGACTGGGAGCAGGCCAAAAAAGACCTGCGCAACTGGATGCGGCGGGTGGTGCTGGCCGCGTGCAAGGCGTTTGACGTGAAAAAAGCAGACATCCGGTTCATGGGGCTGACGGCCTGCGGACGAAAGGCGGGGCGGTTCCACCACCACATTCTAGTGGAGTGCGCCGGGCTGACCATGCGGCAGAATGCCCAGTTCCGGCAGATGCTGGAGGACAAGTGGGCGCTGCGGCAGCCGGACGGAAGCTATGAGCCGCTGGGCACGGCCAACGCCGACCGCCTGAACCTGCAGAATCGGCTGGATGATCTCATCACCTACTTTTGCAAGCACAGCGCCCTGTGCTGGTACGAGAGCCGAAACCTGATCCAGCCGGAGGAGCAGGTGCCCAACGACACCCGATGGAGCCGCAAGCAGCTGCGCATGGGCTGCACCGAGTGCCGGGACAGCGCCTATTGGTGGGAGCAGAAATACCCGGGGTGGAAATTTGTGCGCTGTGTGGTGCCGGAGCCAGAGGGCCCGGAAGAGCCGAAAGACGGCTGGGATGCCGATGATCTGCGCTGCTATGTGGTGATGGTGCGAAAGTTCGCACCTGACAGAAAGAGTACCAGAATTTTGCGCGAGAAACGCGCGGGATATTCTTGCGCACGTTAAATAGCCGGAGGTGAGCAGGTGACCAGAGGGCAGAAGAAGACGGTGCGAAAGGCGCTGCGGCAGTATGGCCGCGGGGCCTGTGAAGCAACCCCGGAAGCCTGGCGCGAGGTGGTGGAGGAGACGCTGGCCTACTACGACCAGGCAGACCCGGTATGTGCCAGGCTTTTGCGGCTGCGGTATCTGGAAGACCAGCCGGAGGAGCGGGTGATCCCGGAGTTGTACGTCTGCCGGACGACCTACTACCGCAAGGAGCTGGAGGCGTTGAGCACCGTGGCCATTGCGGCTGCCCGGCGGGGATTGCTGTAAATTTTGCTGCGGCGAATAAAGGCTGGATGAATGAGCACCCGGCCTTTTTATGCTGCCAAAAAGTACGCAGTATTTTTGCGCTGAGGTTTGTGATAGGCTGAGGGAAAGAAAACCTCTCAGTCGCCTGCGGCACCAGACCGCATGGGTGCAAGCAGACGCAAAAGAGAGGGCCTTGCGACAGAGGGGAGGTGTGGCAATGGCTGAAAAGAAACGGGCGTACTGCAAAAACACGGTGCAGGGACGGCAGCGGGGCCGGAAGTACCCGCCCAAGTTCCGGGCCGAGGTGGTAATGGCCATGCTGACCACAAACTCCATCTGTGCGGTGGCGCGGCGGTACGGCGTGCCGGAGAGCACCATCCGCACCTGGGTGGCGGAAGAAGCCCGGCGGGGCGACGTATGGGCCGAGGAACGGCGGGCGGCGGCGCGGGAGATCGCGCTGCGGGCCAGCATGGGGACGCGGGCCCAGGTGAGCTATTTGCAGAGCCGGGTGGAAGAAAACCGGCGGGCCGCACAGGTGAGCCAGAAGCTGCACGCAAGGCTGGACGAAGATGCCAGGGCCCGGGATTTTTCCATTGGGACCCTGCTGAAAAGCGAGGACGAGGCCCTGGCGGACGCAGGCGAGGTGGGGCTGGTGGTATATGCCAGCCAGGGCAGCTATGACCGCCAGCTGGACCCCGACGAGGAAAAGCTGCTGGCCCGGCAGCTGGAACGGTACGAGGGGCGAACCATGACCGACAAGGACGCGGCCAACATGACCAAGGTGCTGATGACCGTGGCCGAGCGGGCCGCAGCCATGCTGCCCGGGGACAATGGCCTTGGCGAGAAAAACAGCCCGCCGATGGTGGAGATCGGGGCGGAAAAAGATGCCGACGAAAAGGAAATCGTGGTGGAAGTTTAGAGCACTGGTCCGGCAGGACCTCTCAGGCGCTGACGCGCCAGCTCCCCTGATAGGACAGACTCCCTCCGGCCGGAGGGAGATGTCGCTGCAAGCGACAGAGGGAGGACGACCCTTGGCAGGCCGGGCAACAGCACCAGACAGCATGGGTACAAACTGACAAAAAAGGCCGGGCCTTGCGACAGAGGGTAGGTGAGCAATATGAAAAACAGGCAGATCATTTGGAGCCCACAGCCGCGGCAGCTGGCCTTTATGTCCCGCACCGAGGACGAAGCGTTATACGGCGGGGCAGCGGGCGGCGGAAAGAGCGACGCGCTGGTGATCGAGGCGCTGCGGCAGGTGAACACCCCGCATTACAGAGCACTGATCCTGCGCAAGACCTATCCGCAGCTCTCGGAGCTCATTGACAAGACCATGCGATATTACAGACCCGTTTTCCCGAAAGCGCGGTACAACGGCAGCGCCCACTGCTGGACATTCCCCAGCGGGGCAAAAATTTACTTCGGCAGCCTGCACCATGCACAGGACAAGTACAACTACCAGGGCAAAGCCTTTGATTTTATCGGGGTGGACGAGCTGACCCATTTCACCTGGGACGAATACAGCTATGTGATGAGCCGCAACCGCCCCAACGGCCCGGGCACCCGGGTGTACATGCGGGCTACAGCAAACCCCGGCGGGGTGGGCCACGGCTGGGTCAAGGCGCGGTTCATCAGCCCGGCCCCACCGGGAACCCGAATGGTGCAGCTGGTGAACGTGAAGACCCCGGACGGGAAAGAGATTACCCGACGGCGGACCCGCATTTTTATCCCGTCAACGGTATTTGACAACCCGGCGCTGATGGAAAACGACCCGGGGTACATCGGGACGCTGGCCAGCCTGCCGGAAGCGGAAAGGCAGGCGCTGCTATACGGCAACTGGGACAGCTTTAGTGGGCAGGTGTTCACCGAATGGCGGAACGATCCGGCCCATTACGACGACCAGCGGTGGACCCATGTAATCCGGCCGTTCCGGATCCCGGCACACTGGAAGATATGGCGCGGGTACGACTTTGGATTCTCGAAGCCCTTTTCCGTTGGATGGTATGCGGCCGACGAAGAGGGGCGGCTGTACCGGATCAAGGAGCTCTACGGCTGCACGGGCACACCCAACGAGGGCCTGCGCATTGACCCGGTGGAGCAGGCCCGGCGGATCCGGGAAGCGGAACAGAACGACCCGATGCTGAAAGGACGGGTGATCCTGGGCGTGGCGGACCCGGCAATCTTTGACGAGAGCCGCGGGGAGAGCATTGCGGACATGCAGGAGAAAAGCCCCAACTTTTTGCACTGGATGCCCGGCGACCACACCCGGCTTGCGGGCAAGATGCAGTTCCACTACCGTTTCGCCTTTGGGGAGGACGGGCGGCCGATGTTCCAGGTGTTTGACACCTGCAAGCATTTCATCCGGACCATCCCGAACCTGGTATACAGCGAGAGCAATATGGAAGACATTGACACCACCCAGGAAGACCACATTTACGACGAGTGCCGCTATGTGCTGATGGAGAATCCCCTCAGCCCACGGAAGACGGCAAAGCCGGAGCCGCTGCGGGACGACCCGCTGGACCAGAGCCCGGCGAAGTTTATGAGAGTTTAACCTCTCATCTACCTGGCTCTCCTTTGCAGGAGAGCTCTGCGACACGCCCACGAAGTGGGATGGAGCGGTGAGAGGTTTTATCTCAGAGCGATAGCCCGGCAGAACCTCTCAGTCTCGCATTCGCTCGACAGCTCCCCTACTAAGGGGAGCCCTTGGCAGGCCGGAACACGGCACCAGACCGCTTGGGTTCTAACAGTCGTAAGAGCGTAGGCCCTGCGACAGAGGGCAGGAGGGTTGAAATTGGAATTTGAAGACGTTTTGACGACAGAGCGGCAGGCCATTGGCACCGAGGAGGTGGCCAAGGCGAAGCAGCTTTTGGAGAAATACAAGGCGGGAAAGGCGGCGCTGGATCAGCGGATCATTGAGAATGAACAGTGGTTCCGGATGCAGCACTGGCGCAGCTACAAGAACAACATGATGGAGGGCAAGCCGAAGCCCGCTTCCGGCTGGCTGTTCAACTCCATTGCGAACAAACACGCCGACGCCATGGACAACTACCCGGAGCCCAACATCCTGCCCCGGGCCAAGGACGACGAGGAGACGGCCAAGGTGCTCTCCAAAATCTTCCCGGTTTTGCTGGAACAGGCGGACTATGAGGAGGTCTACAGTGACACCTGGTGGCGCAAGCTCAAGCAGGGCACCGGTGTCAAGGGGGTCTTTTGGGACCCGGCGCTGCGGGGCGGCGTGGGGGACATTGCCATCAAGAGCATGGACCTTTTGATGCTGTACTGGGAGCCGGGCGTGACCGACATCCAGGACAGCCCGAACCTGTTCAGCCTGGCACTGGCGAACAATGACCAGCTGGCAGCCCAGTGGCCCCAGCTGGAGGGGCACATGGGCGAGAGCCTGACGACCTCCCGATACATCCATGATGAGAGCATCGACACCAGCGACAAGAGCGTGGTGGTGGACTGGTATTACAAAAAGGCCGTTGGCGAGGGGCGCACGGTGCTGCATTACTGCAAGTTCTGCAACGGCGTGGTGCTGTACGCCAGCGAGAACGACCCGGAGTACGCGGAGCGGGGCTTCTACGACCACGGCAAATACCCCTTTGTGTTTGACCCGCTGTTTGTGGAAGAGGACAGCCCGGCGGGGTTTGGGTACATCGACGTGATGAAAGACACGGCCACCAGCATCGACGAGATGAACGCGGCCATGGATGAGAACATCAAGATAGCGGCCAAGACCCGCTATCTGGTGAGCGACACGGCGGGGGTGAACGAGGAGGAGCTGGCGGACCTTTCCAAGGACATTGTGCACACGGTGGGCCGGGTGAACGAAGAGAGCTTTTCGCCGTTGCAGACGCCGGTGCTCTCGGGCAACTGCATCAGCTACCGGGACGCCCGGGTGGCGGAGCTGAAAGAGATCAGCGGCAACCGGGACGTGAGCCAGGGCGGAACCACCAGCGGCCTGACGGCGGCTTCCGCCATTGCGGCGCTGCAGGAGGCAGGCTCAAAGCTCAGCCGAGACATGCTGAAAAGCACCTACCGGGCATTTACCAAAGAGTGTTACCTGATCCTGGACCTGATGCGGCAGTTTTACGACGAGAGCCGCGTTTACCGCATTACGGGGGCCAACGGCGGGACGGAGTATGTGGAATTTTCCGGCCAGATGCTGCGGCCGACTCAGCCCCAGATGGTGGGCGGCGTAGAGCTGGGAGCCCATGAGCCGGTGTTTGACATTACGGTATGCGCGGCAAAGAAGAGCACGTTCAGCCGCCTTTCCCAGAACGAGACGGCGAAAGAATGCTACCAGATGGGGCTTTTTGCCCCGGCCAATGCGGATGCGGCACTGGCCATGCTGGACATGATGGACTTTGAGGGCATTGAAAAAGTGCGGGAGCGGGTGCAGCAGAACGGCACCCTTTACCAGCAGTTGCTGCAGGCCATGGAGCAGCTGCAGAAGCTGAGTGCCATCATTGACATGCAGAACGGAACGAACATGAGCGCTGCGGCCGGAGCGGCAGCTCAGGCTGCGGGCAGTGCAGGCGGCGGCAGCGGCGGGACCACCGACGAGAAGACGATCACCAACGGCCTGGGAGCTGCGGTGGGCGAGGCAGACAGCAGCCTGGCCACCCAGGCAGCCAGAAGAGCCATGAATGTGAACAACCCGAATAGATAGCCCTCTCAGTCGCCTGACGGCGACAGCTCCCCCAAAGTGGGAGCCAAGAAGAGTGAAAGGAGAACAATAGATGATCTACGCGGAATATGTGGAATTTGACATGCCCACGGGGGAGCGGATGCGGAGACTGGAAGCATACGGCCACGCGGGTTATGCCCCTGCCGGGCAGGACATTGTGTGTGCCGGGGCATCCATGCTGATGGAGACACTGGTGTATATGCTGGCAGGCTGTGAAGAAGCTGACTGCTGTGCTTACCGGGAGCCCACAGGCCCCCGCGTCTCGGTAAAGCTGACAGGTAATATTTGCGAGAGTGACCTGGCGGCTATAGAGTTTGCCAAGAACGGCCTGGCACTGCTGGCAGAGCGATACCCGGATCACGTGCACTTTGTGGACAAGAGTAAGGATGGCCAGGAGAAAATGGTGAATTTACAGCTTTTTGGTGACGGCGGAGACAGCGGCAGCGCCGGAGATGCCGGGGCCGAGGGCGGCAGCGGCATTGTGGAACCGGCCATGAGCCCGGCGGAGGAGCGGCTTGCCCGGTGCAGTGGGGTGCTGAAACGGACGGGCTCCCGAGGAGCGGGCTTGCCCTCTCAGTCGCCTGACGGCAACAGCTCCCCCAAAGGGGGAACCCTTGGCAAGACGGACAACTCTGAGCAGGACGAGGAAAGTTCTGCAGGGCGTGAGAGTGATGGCCCTGCGGGTGAGGGTGACGGCAGCGAGGGCAAAGAAAAGGCCCAGATGACGCCGGAGGAGCACAAAAAGGCGTTCCGGGAGCTGATGCAGGGGGAATACAAGGCCGAGAGCGAGGAGCTGATGCAGCAGGCGGTGGAGCGGGCGGCACAGCTTTTGGAAAACAGCCCCCAGATGAGAGGCTTGCTGGACGCGCTGCACGAAGCCTACGGCGTGGAGGACATGGAAGCGCTGACCGAGGCCGTGAAGAACGGCCGGGTGAAAGACGAGGCCTACTTTGAAAAGCTGGCCATGGAAAAGGGCGTCAGCGTAGCGACCGCCCGGCAGATGGACAAGCTGGAGAGTGAGAACAAACGCCTGACCGCCGCAGAAAAGTTTGCGGAAGACCAGCGGAAAGCGGCCCAGCGGCAGGTGGAAATCGACCGTATCCATGCAGAGTGGGACCGGGAAGCCCAGCAGCTGAAAGCCCAGTACCCGGAGTTTGACCTGGAACAGACGCTGGCAAACCCGGAGATCGCAAATCTGATGCGTCTGGGTGTCTCGATGTCCAACGCATACCGGGCTGTGTACTTTGACCAGATCATGGCCCAGAACGAGAGCCGGACGGCCAAGCAGGTGGAGGACGGCGTGACCGAACGCATCCGCCAGCGGGGCACCCGGCCCGGTGAAAACGGCACCCGCCCCGGCGGCGCGGCCCAGACCCACACCGACGTGAACGCTCTGACCCGAAAAGAGCGGGAGCAGCTGGAACGGGCAGCGCTGCGCGGCCAGGTAGTGACTTTTTAATTCTTTTACAGGAGGATGACAAAATGAAAATGAAGAACATGATGTTCGACCTGCAGCTGTTTGCGGATGCAAGCACCCAGCTGCAGAACACCACGGGCAGCAGCGGCCTGACCGCCGAGATGAAGACCTACTACGAGAAGCGGCTGCTGGACCAGGCAGAGCCTGCACTGGTGCACAACCAGTTTGGCGACCCGTACCCCATCCCGGCCAATGGCGGCAAGACCATTGAATTTCGAAAATACGACAGCCTGCCTAAGGCCACCACGCCCCTGACCGAGGGCGTGACCCCCAACGGCCAGGCCCTGAAAGTGAGCACCATCACCGCAGAGGTGCACCAGTACGGCGGCTGGGTGCCCATTACCGACGTGCTGAAGACCACGGCGCTGGACAACAACGTGCTGCAGGCGACCAAGATTCTGGCCAGCCAGGCGGGCCGCACTCTGGACAGCGTGACCCGTGATATTCTGGTGGGCGGCACCAACGTGCTGTACGCACCCAAGGTGGCAGCGGACGGTGCGGAGACCGCTGTGGTGAGCCGTGCAGGCCTGGACAAGACCAGCCAGCTGACCGTAAAGCTGTGCATGCGTGCCGCAGCCATGCTGAAAGCCGTGAACGCCGACCCCATTGGCGACAGCTATGTGGCCATTGTGCATCCCTATGTGGCCTATGACCTGATGAACGACCCCAAGTGGGTGGACTGGCACAAGTACACCGACCCCGAGGCCATGTACACGGGCGAGATCGGCAAGATCGGCAACATCCGGTTTGTGGAGTCCAGCGAGGCAAAGGTATGGACCGGCGACGGCTGCCCGACGGGCCTGGCCGTGTTTGCGACCCTGGTGATCGCGGCACACGCCTACGGCCGCACTGAGCTGGAGGGCGGCGGCCTTGAGCACATCGTGAAGCAGCTGGGCTATGGTGATGACCCGCTGAACCAGCGTGCCTCCGTGGGTTGGAAAGCAACCCAGACCGCTGAGCGCCTGGTGGAGCAGTACATGGTGCGCATTGAGAGCGTGAGCGGCGAGTTCAGTGGCAGCGTGACGGCAAACTGAGCCATCTCACCGCTTCCACGATAGAGCGATGGCCCGGCAGGACCTCTCCGTCGCCTGCGGCGACACCTCCCCTAACAGGAAAGGCTCCCTCCGGCCGGAGGGAGATGTCGCTGCAAGCGACAGAGGGAGGACGGCCTTTGGCAGGCCGGGCAACGGCACCAGACCGTTTGAGCACAAGAAAAACGCAGGAGCGTGGGCCCTGCGGTAAAACGTCAGGAGGATATGAGATATGGCAGAAGCAAAAAAGAAGACGGTGCGCATTCACCTGTTCAAGGACAACGGCCGCTACAAGGATGATGTGTTTGTGGGCGTGAACGGCGTAAACTACAAGATCCAGCGCGGTGTGGACGTGGATGTGCCGCCCGAGGTGGCTGAGGTGCTGGAGCACAGCCAGATGCAGGACACGATGGCCGCGCAGAAAATGGCGCAGCTGGAGGCAGAGGCTGCGGAAGCCCAGCAGTAAGAAGACCAGATACCCCCGGCCCGGCGGCGCTACGCTGTGCCGGGGGTGTTTTCATAAAAGGAAGAACCTCTCAGTCACGCTGCGTGTGCCAGCTCCCCTGGCAGGAAAGACTCCCTCCGGCCGGAGGGAGATGGCGCTGCAAGCGACAGAGGGAGGATGGCCCTTGGCAGGCCGGAACACGGCACCGGAATGCCTGGATATAAGCGAACGAAAAAGAGAGGACCCTGTTACAGAGGGGAGGCTATCAAATGACAGCAGGAAAGGCGATAGAGACGGCGGACGCGCTGCGGCCAAACAACAGCTTTGACCGGGAGCTGAAAATTTTATGGCTGCGGCAGAGTGACGCGGCACTGCGGCGGGCAGTGGTGAGCCGGAGCGACACCACAGACTTTGACGACGTTGGGGCAGATGTGCTGTACGACCCGGAGCAGGAGCTGCTGCGGCAGGACGCCCAGCTGCTGGCCCCGGAGCCCTATGACGACTATTACCCGCACTACCTGTGCGCCCAGATGGATGCAGCCCTGGGCGAGACAGAGCGGTATGCCAACGAGATGCAGCTGGCGAACACGGCACAGCAGGGCTTTGCGGTGTGGTGCCGCCAGCACTACCTGCCCAAGATGGCAACGAAATGGAGGTACTGAGATGAACCTGCCAAGCCTGTACAGCTTACAAAGCGGGCGGAGCATCCTGACGGCCTTTGGCGGGCTGAACGAGAGCTACGCCTGCGGGGAGGCGGAGTTTACCGAGGAAATGAATTTTTCCAGCCAGGGATACCCGGCGTTACAGACCCGGAACCCCCGGCGGAAGCTGGGAGCACTGGCCAACTGCAACGGAATGTATCACCTGAACGGGCGGCTGACCTGCACCGGGACCACCCTGACCTATGTGCAGGACGACGTGGACGGCAGCGCCGGGACCCCCTATTTTGAGCTGACCGATGCGGTGACAGACACGGCAAAGATCATGGTGGGGATGGGCACCCAAATCCTCATCTGGCCGGATGCCAAGAGCTTTGACACCAAGACCGGAAAACTGGAAGACCTGGGAGCCAGCTGGGCCCAGGGCGAGGGGACGGTGGAGGTGAGCCCCTGCGACGCAGGCGGCAAGACCTACGAGGTGGAAGAGTACGGGGCCAAGGAGCCGGAAGAACCAAAAGACGGGCTGCTGTTTTTGAAAGTGAACGATGAGGCCACCCCCTGGGCCTATGTGAGCGTGCTGGAACAGTACGACGCCAAGATGGAGAAGTGGGTGGAGATCAAGCTGGATCATGTACGGCTGACGATGCCGGGGCTGGCTGCCGCAGGGTTTAAGAAAGGCGACACCATGACCGTGAGTGGTATCCCGGACAAGGTGGAAACGTACCTGGCCGGGAATGTGAACGGCGAGATGAACATTGAGCAGCTGGACGGGGACAGTGTGGTGGTGACAGGTGTGCCCGCGCAGGAGAGCAAGGCCTATTTTGGAACGTTTGCCATCACGGCGGAGAGGACGAAGTGGACAAGCCTGGATAGCAGCGAGGCGAAGACCTTTGAGGGGGCTGCCGCAGCAGCGCAGCGGCGGGTGCCGGAACTGGAATATGTGACCGAGAATGCAAACCGGGTATGGGGCTGCAACTCCAAGGAGAACATCATTTACAGCTGCAAGCAGGGCGACCCGACCAACTGGTACTGCTACAACGGCATAGCCTCCGACAGCTACGCGGTGACGGTGGGCAGCGAGGGCGGCTTTACCGGGGCGGCCACCTGCATGGGATATGTGCTGTTTTTTAAAGAGAACACGATCCACAAAATCTATGGCAGCCGCCCGGCGGACTATCAGGTGGTGAGCACCCAGTGCCGGGGTGTGGCAAAGGGAGCAAGCCGGAGCCTGAGCGTGATCAACGAAACGCTGTACTACCTGAGCTGCGAGGGCGTGATGGCCTGGGACGGGAGCCTGCCGGTGAACGTTTCCACTATGCTGGACCGCACGAGACTGATGAACGCACGGTATGCGGCAGGGGCAGCGCTGGATGCGCGGTACTACCTGTACACCCGGGTGCCGCAGGCCACCGGGACCCGGGCACGGCTGCTAGTGTACGACACGGAGCGGAAGCTGTGGCATGAAGAGGACACCGGCGACGGGCAGAAAACGGCCGGCTGGGAAATGTGCTCCACCCGGCAGCAGCTTTACCTGTGGGACGGGGAGGCGCTGTGGGCTGCGGAACCGGACCGGGAGAGCGACCGGGAGACCGACGAGGCCCAGGCAGCGGTGGAGAAAAAAGTGGACTTTACGGCCACGACAGGAGACATTGGGCTGACGGGCCCGGACGACAAGTATGTGAGCCGGGTGACGCTGCGGGTGGACGCGCTGGCCTACAGCGTAGTACGGGTACAGGCTAGCTATGACGGCGGGGCTTGGGAGACGCTGGGAGACGCGGCGGTGCTGAACCGCTGGGTGCGGGTGAATCTGCCCTTTGTGCCTGCCCGGCACGACACCCTGCGGCTGCGCATTTCCGGCACCGGGCAGATCGCGGTGCGGAGCATTGCATTTACTTTTGCGGCCAGCCGGGGCAACCGGGTGGCGGGAGCGTAACCTCTCAGTCTGCTGCGCAGACAGCTCCCCTAACAGGAAAGACTCCCTCCGGCCGGAGGGAGATGACGCTGCAAGCGACAGAGGGAGGATGGCCCTTGGCAGATAGGGCCACGGAACCAGGCCGCTTGGGTATAAGCGGCCGCAGGAGTGTGGGCCCTGCGGTGTGACGCCAGAAAGGATGATGGATATGGCGGATATTACAAGGCTGGGAGAGATCAGTCTCCCGAAGTTGAGCGAGAACATGGCACCGGAAGACCGGCGGGCCATCAACAACTACCTGATGCAGCTGCGGGATCAGACCATGTACATGCTGCGGAACCTGGACGAGAGTAATTTTTCGGATGCCATGCGGGACAAGCTGACGGCCATGGGGTTGAAAGGAGATTAAAATGGCGAATAGATACAGCAGCCGGGTGGAGCAGGCCCGGTACAACCTGGATCAGCTGGAGGCAAATAAGCCGGGGGACTATGAGAGCCAGTACAAAAACCAGATCGACGGGGTACAGAGCAAGCTGAACGACATGAACAAGAACGGGTTCAGCTACGACTACACCAAGGATATGGCCTACCAGCAGTACAAGAACCGCTACACCCGGGGCGCGGAGCTGGCCAGCGAGGACGCCACGGCCCAGGCAGCGGCCCGCAGCGGCGGCTACGGCAACAGCTGGGGCACCAGCAGCGGGCAGACCGCCTACCAGAACACCATGAACGGGCTGGCAAGCGTGGCGGACAGCCTGTACAGCCAGGCCTACAACGAATACAACACCAAGAAGAGCGACCTGAGCAACCAGCTGGGAACGCTGCAGAAGCAGGACGAGCTGGCGCGGCAGGAATGGCAGACCAACGTGGACAAGTACTACAATGACCTGAGCTATGCGCAGAACGAATACAACAGCGCTGTGAACGCCTACCAGCAGGAGCGCTCGAGCAAGCGGGGATTCTGGGGCAGCGTGCTGACGGGTGCAGCCATGCTGCTGCCGTGGATACTGTAAGGAGGATGTAAAATATGGCGATTGGAAGCAGCAAGCGGAGAATGAACGCGGCGGAGCAGGCCGAACGGCAGTGGGCGGCCAACAGCCCGGCGGACTATGTGAACCAGAACAAAGAGGCCATGGATGCCGTGACCGGCCAGGTGGGCAGCGGCTTTGACTGGAACACCGCGGCGGACGCCTACCAGCAGTACCGCCAGCGGGCCACCCAGAGCGCCCAGGCGGCCGCAGACAATGCCAAGGCCAATGCCGCCAGCCTGGCAGGCGGGTATGGCTCCAGCTACGCAGACAGTGTGGCCGCCCAGAATCAGCGGCAGGCCCTGGCGGGCATTGACAACGCACTGCCAAGCCTGCGCAGCCAGGCGCTGGCCGAATACCAGGACAAGCAGAACAGCCTGCTGAACGCCCTGAGCGGGATGGCCACCACGGAGGGGCTGAACCGGGCAGCCTACGGGGCGAACCTGGCGAATTTCCAGAGCTGGCGGAATTACCTGGCCAACAAGAGCGAACAGGCCCGGAACGAATACGCCAGCGACAAGGAAAACCTGTGGGGATGGGTAAAGAACATTGGCTCTGCGGCGCTGACGGCCTACGACGGGTACAAAGGGTATACGGCCCAACAGCAGCAGGCCCAGGCGCAGGCCATCAACTACGCGGTGAACCTGAAACAGCAGGGGGCTGATGATGCGGCCAAGGCGGTGCTGGAGGCCTACAAAGTAGACCCCGGGATCCTGGACAACTACACCGGACAGACGCCGATCACCTGGAAAGACCAGCTCTCGGGGCTGGCCACTGCTTCCGGCCTGATGGGCAGCGGCGACCAGGCGGGCGCGTACAGCTACCTGGACATTCTGGGAATGCCGCAGGACAGCATCGACAGCTATGATACCGTTGCAAACCGGGCCTTTGAGGAGTACATGAACAAGCAGCTGCTGAGTAAATCCCTCTCGGCCAGTGGGAAGAGCAGCGGTTCTGGACGGAGTAGCGGCAGCTCCCGCAGTACGTCTGGCAGCAGCAAGAGCGGGAGCGGCTGGACCAACAGCCAGGTGCTGACAGCACTGGGCAAATACCAGTCTCTGAGTGACGATGATCCAACCAAGGCCATCTATGCCGACATCCTGGAAGAGGCCGGGATGCTGCCGCAGGGAACGGGAAGCAAGAGCGCCTATACCGCGCCAAGTGCCGGCGCTTTGACGAACCTGAACATGGGAAGCAAGTGGGGGCTGCCGAGTACGACGACCACCACCAAGAACAGCAACCGGGATAATCTGGCCACGATGCTGGCGAAAAATTACGCCAAAAAAGGATATAGCGCCTGGGCCATCATGAACAACATGCACCAGAATGGCTATTCGGATGCAGAGATCGCGCGGGCACTGGAGAATGCGGGGGTGAATTAAATGGCATGGACAGCAGAAAAGGTTAAGGCAATGCGGGAGAGCAACCCTGCAAAAGCAACGGAGAGTGACGGCTGGACGGCAGAGAAAGTGCGGGCCATGCGCACCAAGACACCGACGGCGACTACGCCGAAAGCGAGTGTTGCCACCGTTGAGACCACGCCGAAACAGGAGAAGACGCCTCTGTATGCCGATGCCCTGGACAGCTACCGGACAGGCGGGGCAATGGCCCGACAGAGCCCGGCGGCAAAGTGGGGCGGGGTGCCGAGCATTGCACCCCTTACCGGAAAGAATGTGCTGGAAGATACCACGAGCGGGGCCAAGGCCTATGGCACCAGCCTGGCCCAGAAGCAGAAACAGTACAACGACCAGCACAGCCAGACGGATGAATTTGATGCCATCAACCAGTGGCTGGACACGGGCGACAATAAGAACCTGGCCGATGCAGTGCGCCGTGTGGACAACACCCACGGGGTCTACACGGACAAAGACCTCATCACCAAGGGCGGCTGGACGCAGGAACAAATCGACACGGCCCGGCAGATGAACGCGGCGCTGGATGCCATTCCTGCCTGGAAGCGTGGCGTGCGGCGGACGGCCAACACCATTGGTGGTGTGGCAGATACGGTGGCAGCAGCGCCGTTCCTGGCCGGTGAATATGCGGTGCAGGCGGGCAAGAACCTTGCCCAGAGTGCGGCCAACCGGAAAGCACTGGAGGCGGAAGTGGCCAAGAGCCCCCGGGAGAAAAACCTGTATGAGCGGCTGATGGAGACCGACATGGAATACCAGCCGAAATACAGCACAGGTGACCTGTTGCAGCAGGGCTTCACGCGGGAAGAAATCGACAGCATGAAAGCCCGCATTGCCGGGACAGAAGTGCAGGACAGTGTGGACCCGGAGAAGAGCCTGGGCTACCAGCTTTATCACCGCGGCCAGCAGCTGAATGCAGCGGCCCAGAGCGGCCTTTCTCCGGTGGGTCGGACAGCGCTGGGTGTGGCTACCAGCACGGCAGAAAACCTGGCTGTGGCGGGCGTGAACCCGACTGCGGTGCTGCCCGTGCTGAGTGCACAGGGTGCCGCAGAGGCCATGGGCCAGAGCGTGGAGAGCGGCCAGAGTGCGGGCAAGGCACTGGCCGGAGGCCTGGCCAAGTTTGGTGCGGGCTGGGCCATCAACAGCGTGGGTGCGGCGGACCTGGCCCGAACCATGGGCTCAGACTATGCCAAGGACACGGTGGCAGGGCAGATCGCGGACTGGGTGCGCGGGCTTGCCGGGGACGGGGCCCTGGCCAAGAATTACCCGGCGGTGGCCAATGCTATTTCCGGCGGCATGGACAACGCCATGCAGGCCTTTGTGGAAACCTATGCAGACCAGGCTATTGATGCTGCACTGGGCGACGAGGAAGCCGCCAAGACGATGTTCAGCAAAGAGACGTTCCTGAACGCATTGGAAAGCGGCCTTTCCGGCGGTGCATCCGGTGCGCTGGGCGGTGCTGTGGGCACCGGGCTGGCTAAGTACAACAGCGGCGACTCCAGTTTGGTGGGGCAGGCGGAATACTATGCTGCTCAGGCAGATGCAGAACAGGCGGCCCGGCAGCAGCGCAAGGCGCTGGAGCGCACGATGGAGCCGGGGGAGGCTGCGGGATCCTCTGATAGAGCGCTGGCCCGGCAGAACCTCTCCGTCACCGATGGTGACACCTCCCCTGACAGGACAGACTCCCTCCGGCCGGAGGGAGATGTCGCGGAGCGACAGAGGGAGGACGCCCTTGGCATGTCGGACAACTCTGAGCAGACCGCTATGGGTGCAATGAATCGTGAAGTAGTGGGCCCTGCGGCAGAGGGCAGAGTGAGTGATAATCCGGCGGTGCGGCAGTTTGCCCAGGTGGCTGCAAGCGACAGCCTGACGGGAAAGACCATCGGGCTGTTTACCCCGGAGGTGGGAAATGAAGCCAACCGGGCGGCTTTTGAAGCGGCCTATGGGGTGCAGCTGCCCGGAACGGCAGCGGCCACCAGGAGAATGCTGCGCAGCATTGCAGCACAGCAGCAGGCGGCACAGAACCAGGAAACGAGAGCAGCAGACAGCTCCTCTGATAGAGCACTGGCCCGGCAGGACCTCTCAGGCGCTGACGCGCCAGCTCCCCTTGAAAGGGGAGCCCTTGGCATGTCGGACAACTCTGAGCAGACCGCCCAGGTTGCGGCGGACGCAGAAGAGCGGGCCCTGCTGCCGAGGGTGGAAAGTGCGGAAACACAGAACCAGGCCGTGGAGAATACCGGGGAAAGTGTGGAAAGCAGCCCGGCAGAGCTGCGGGAGACCATTGGGCTGCAGGAAGCACCCACGGAAAACCAGAAGATGAACCGGGTGGAGCAGAAGCTGCGGAGCTGGCAGGTGAGCGAAAAGGCAGCAGAGAACCTGAGCAAGCAGATGCCCAGCGGGCTGAACGCGGACACCTATGCAGCGGCAGCCTCCAGCATGTACCGGCTGGGACAGATGGAGGACGTGGACACCTTTGACAAGGCGCTGCGGCTGGCGGGCAGTGAGAATGCCCTGGGCCTGAATGTGAACATGGTGCTGGAAAAGAGCACCGGGCGGAACGTGCTGGAGCAGGCCTACCTTTACGGCAAAGGCGAGCAGGAAGCCCGGGCCCAGCAGATGAAGAAGCTGGGCGGTGCCCTGGGAGCCCAGAGCACCAGCGGCGAGGGTGTGACTTACTACCGCGGCACCCTGCGCCCGGAAGATGCTGTGGCCAGCCAGATCATCCGCCTGAACGCCCAGGGTACGGGCACTGATGCGGTGCTGAAAAGCGTATTGAATGGGCCGGACGGGGCACCGAATGCGAATGTCCGGGCCTATGTGGACACGGAGACAGCCCGCATTTTCTTTGGTGACAGTGCGCAGGATGTTTTTTCTACCGTACTGCACGAGGACTACCACTGGTATAACGCACTGGACGCTGAGGGTGCCAAGACTTTGCAGGATCATGTACTGCTGTACCTGGCCCAGAAGAATGGCTATGAAACCATAGACGAGATGATCCGGGCCAAGATGGGCGATTATGTCGCCCAGAGTCTGACCTATGAGCAGGCAGCGGAAGAGCTGGTGGCGGATGCCTGGGGCGGCATCTTTGACAGCGAGGAGAGTGTGCGGCGGTGGGCTCAGTTCCAGCGGGAGCAGGCGGACAAGAACGCAGGCCGTGCCGGAAGTATCCACAAGGTGATGCAGCAGGTGAAGACCATGCTGGAAAACATCATCTCCAAAGCCAAGGAAGTGCTGCGCATTGACCCGGAGAATACCGCAGCCAGGAAAGCCCAGCGCCTGGCAGAAGCCGAGAAGCGGGCATTGCAGGAAGAATACTTTGCCCATGCCGAAAAGGCCATGGACAACCTGCGTGCTGCAAAAGCCGCCGAAAATAAAAACGCCGCAGCCCTCAAGACCGAGGACGCGGCGGAAAAACTGGGAACGCGGTTTGAAATTGACAAGGGATTTGAAAAAGCCATTGATGAACTGGATGTAAATGCAAAAGTATGGTCAAAGCAAATCCTTGTGGGCTCGACATCAAAAGTGTTACAAAGCATTGGCGTAAAGGACCAGAATATTTACTGGGACAGCGGCAAGATTCGGAAAATTTTGCAGAAACACAGTGCAGAAAACTTCCGGGCCGGAATTGATGACTCTATTATGACAAGAGAAATCATCAAACAGGTGCCGCAGGTTCTGGAAAGCCCTATTGTTGTGCTCCATTCTGACACAAGCCGAAATGCGGACTATGCCAGCCGTATCTATATGTTTGGCGAAGTTTATGACCAGACCGGGAAGCCTGTGGATGTTTCGCTGGAGCTGCTGCCGACAAGCCGGGGCGGGCTGGAAATGGATAACATTGTGGTGACGAGCGCCTATGGAAAGAAAAATGTGCAGGGCCTTTTGAACCGTGATGAAATCCTTTACATCGACCCCAATAAAAATAGAACCAATACTTGGTTAGCTGTCAATGGGCTCCAATTGCCGTTACGCATAACCAAGTATGGTTCCATTGCTAGTTTACGCTATTCCGATGGAAATGTCAAGAGCGTAAGCGTGGAAAACGCCCGGACAGATGAACCTGTGAAGAAAACTACCCGGTTCCAGCTGGCCAGCCCGGTGGAAGCAAATGAGACCAAAGAGCTGGTTGCCGTGCACAACCTGACCGAGGAAAACCTGCGGGAAGCGCTGGATCTGGGTGGGATGCCCTCGCCCTCCATTGCGGTGGTGAAAGCCCAGGAGGGACACAGCCAGTATGGCCCCATCTCGCTGGTGTTTGGCCCGGACAGTATTGACCCTATGGCCAACCGTGCAAACCGGGTGTATGGCTCAGATGCCTGGACGCCGACAAGACCGAATGTGGAGTATAAGGTGAATGCGGACCAGGCCATGAAGCTGAACACGGAGCTGGCACAGTTGAGCCGCCAGACCGCCAAGGGGGCCTTTGCCCGGGGCAGTGTGCTGACCGGCACGCTGAACATGGAGGCCTCCAGCCAGAGCCCGAAGCAGCTGGCGGAAAGCCTGGCCCAGAACGATGCCGTTAAGGCGGCGTATCTGGCCGACAAGGGCGAGGACATCCAGGTGGTGACAAAGCCGGAGGTGCGGTTTACTGAGAGCCAGAAGAAGCGCTATGAGAAGATCATGGAGGCTATTGGCGGGGAGAGCGTGCTGCGGGACATCGTGGAGACGGACGTGGTGAGCGGGAACCATGACCGGGCCAACGCGGTGCTGGACGAGGTGCGGCAGGCAGAAACGGCCTGGGCTATGGAAGAGCTGGGATGGAGCGAGGAAAAGGCACAGGCCAAAGCGGCCCGGCTGATCGCGCCCATGCTGCGGTCCCGGCTGGAAAACGCATACGAGTATGTAATGACCAAAGACATTGCGGGCAAGCTGGTGCAGGATACTGACGCCATGCAGCAGGAGCTGCGAGAAAAGGCACCGGACGCCGATGTGGCCTCCTGGCTGCTGCCCAAAATGGAGAAGATTCTGGGAGAAAAGGGTATCTACAACGGAAAGGATCCCTACACCAAGCAGGGCAACCGCCGCAGTTTTGCCCAGCTGCACAACCCCTACACCCTGGAAAACCTTGTGGCAGCCATGAACCAGGAGGAAGCCCGGGGAAAAGGCGCGTGGGGACTCTCGGCCAATACCCTGATGAGCACGGCCACGGCGGAGTATAAGAACCTGGACGAAGTGCGGGCAGACAAAGGACGCTTGCAGCAGATGCCGGAGGAGGAGTATAAAGCCCTGCTGGAAAAGGCAGACGGCCAGATCGAGACCATCCTCAGCAAGCTGCGCAGCGAGACGGAGCCCCACACGAGCAACAGCTTTGAAGAACGGGAAATCCTGGGCGACATCCTGCTGCGGGCCGCGCAGGGCAGCCAGACGACCACAGCCATTGGCAAGGCGTTTGCCAAGGAGGGCTACAGCATCAGCAAGGATACGGCGGCGCTGATCCGGCAGCTGTACAAGGACGTGGCTGCCATCCCCACCGGATACTTTGAGGCAAAGCCCCAGCGGGCTGTGGGCTTTGAAGAAGTGAAAGCCGCCATCCTGCCGGACAATGCCAGTGCAGCGCTGGTGGACAGCCTGAAAGAGCACGGCATTGCCGTGGAGCAGTACAAGGCCGGAGACGAGGCCCAGCGGGCAGAGCTTTTGAACAAGGTGCCGAACGTCCGGTTCCAGATGGCAGAGAGCGCCGACAAGGACGCCCGGAAGAACACCCAGCGGCAGGCCAGCCGGGCTATTGCAGAGCGGGACGCCTCCCTCAAGACCCTGATGGATTTCTTTGGGATCACCCGGGGTGTGCGGATCTCAGACGACAGCCTGGAGGGGATGGCGCTGCGGATCATCAAGGGCAGCGGGGCCAAAGGCAAACTGCATTCCAGCGAGTTTGCCAAGGAGCTGCGGCCTTTGGTGGAGTACCTGAAAGCCGACGGGGCCGACATGCAAAAGGCCCAGAGCATGGCCGAAGTGCTGGCAGGAGAGGTGCTGGACCATGCGACATACCGCAACACGGAGCTGTGGGACCAGTACCCGGAACTGCATGACCTGAGCTATACCGTGGCCAAGGGCGGACAGGCGGAGGCAGAGCTTACCCGGCGGTACGGAACCTGGGGCGCGGCGGTGAAAGACGCCAGAAGCCATGGCGTGCAGCTGCGGCGGGAGGCCGGATACCGGGATGGCAACCCGGTGGAACAGTATGAGAGCATCGTGAACGACACCCGGAGCGTGGGCGGTGTGAAAGACGGTGCAGCAGGACTGTTCCGCACGGCAGCCAAGAACGCGGGTGTGGCAGGGGCTGCCAGCATGGAAAGCACCGAGTGGCTGGAAGTGCTGATGAACGTGCATGATGCCATCAAGCCCAGGATGATGAGCCGCTTTGCCGACGTGGCCGAGTATGAGGACGCCAAGGTGGAGCTGGCAGGCCGGATGCTGGGCGAGGTGATGAACCTGAATGAGATGACCGACGTGCAGACCATCTTCAATGGCATCCAGAAACACAACCGGGAAGTGGCTGCCGCGGCCGCAGGCAGTGAGGAGCGAGCAGCCGAAGTGCTCAAGAGCCTGAAAGGGGTCCAGAGAGAGCAGACCCGGGAGTTTAACCGGAGGCTGTACGAGAACAGCAAGGCTGCTGCCCAGAGCGACGAGGCAAAGGCCTTTGCCCGGCAGGAGCAGAAGAACCGGGCAGCCGAGAGGCTGCTGGACCAGAACCTGGACATGCTGGGTGTGGACATCTCGAACATTGGGGACCTGAACGAAAAGCTGGAAGTGCTGCGGGAGACCTACGACCGGGAATGGAAAGCCGAAAAGCAGCGGATGCGGGAGGAACGGCGGCAGATGCTGGACGACATTGCCCTGGAGCGCCGACAGCTGAAAGCGGAGAACGCGGAGCTGGCCCGGCAGGTGGCAGGGGAACAGCGCCGGGCAGACCGGGCCGAGCGGCAGCTCATTTTCCAGGAAAACGACATCCTGGAATGGGAGCAGGAGAACCAGCGCAAGGCAGAAGCCTGGCAGCAGCAACAGGCCCAGCAGAATGCAATTGCCATTGAGGTGGCACGGCAGCAGCGGGATGAGGACATTGCCGTGGCCAAGGCACTGGCGGAAAAGCGGGTGCAGAAAGCCCGGGAGGGACGCCAGAAAGACGAGCTCCGGCGGAGCATCCAGCGGAACGCGGCCCAGCTGAACCAGATGGTGCTGCGGCCTGCACCGGGCAAGTATGTGCAGAAGAGCCTCATCGTGCAGGCAGCAGAGGTGGCAAAGCTGGCCGACCTGACTGTGATGAACTTTAAGGCCGTGCAGAGGCTGGAAGCCCTGCGCACCAGCATCCAGGTGGCACAGGGCACCGAGGGCAGCGCCAGCGGCGTGAGCGTGGACTGGGAGCAGAGCGGTGTGGTGAAGCTGATCGACACACTGGAAATGGACCTGACGGCGACCAAGCAGGCACAGCTGGACCGTCTGAACAAACAGATGGCCGAGGCCAGGGCCCTGCCAGACAGCGAAAAGGCCCGGGCCTTGCAGGACCGTTTGCAGCAGCGGATCAACGAGACGGAAAACCGGGTATACCTGCCCATGACCGTGGACCAGATGCGGATGCTGAAAGCCATCACGGCCAGCACGCTGCATGTGATCCGGACGGCAAACAAGACCCTGAGCCTGGAAAAGGCGAAAGAGGTGGACGCCATGGCCATGAACGCGGCCCACGAGGTGCTGGACGCCAAGGGCAGCGAGCCGGGCGAGAAATGGGCCGGGCTGCGCAAGGCGGCGACCCGGTACAACCTGGACATGCTGGGCGGCGTGCGAGTGTTCCGGATGCTGGGCGGCTATACCAAGGACGGCCAGATGGAGCAGCTGGCGGACATCCTGAACGAGGGCCAGCGGAAGCAGACCCAGATCACGGTGGAGGGAACGGCCCTGTTTGACAACGTGACGGGCAAAGCCAACGTGAAGAACATGGAGCAGTTTGCGGGCCCAGGCGCGGAGCTGGTAGACGTGGGACTGAAAGACACCAAGGGCAACGCGGTGCCCCTGACCCACGCCCAGCTGTGCAGCCTGTACATGCACCTGAAAAATGCGGACAGCCGGAACCACCTGCTGACAGGCGGCCTGACCCTGCCGGACGCGAAGCTCTACCACAAAGGCGACATCGAGGCGGCCTACCAGAAAGGCCAGACCGTGATGCTGGGCAGCCTGCTGAACGCCGACGGCACCCCGATGGCGGACACCATTGTGCAGACCGTCGAAAAGACTATGACCGATTACGACCGGGCATGGTGCAAGGACATGGAAGACTTCTTTGGGCGGTACACCACCAATCTCATCAACGAGACCAGCATGAAGCTGCTGGGCTACCAGCGGGCCACCGTGAAGAACTATTACCCCATTGCGGTGGACAAGACCCAGCTGGCAACCCAGATCGAGGGCTTGAAGCTGGATGCCACCATCGAGGGGCGCGGCTTCTTGAAAAACCGTGTGAAGAGCAGCCGGCCCATCCTGCTGGAAGAGTGCAACAATGTGGTGCAGCGCTCCCTGCGGGATACGGCGGCCTACGCGGGCCTGGCAGCGCCCATCCGGGACGTGCAGAAGATCCTGAACAGCACGGTGGAGACCGAGGCGGGCATCGGCGTGCTGAAAAACAAGATCATCAAAGAGCACTGGGGCTCCGGCGCGACGGATTACATCGACGAGCTGCTGACCGACCTGCAGACCCCGGGCCGGAAAGCCCGGAAGAGCAGCATGACGGCCCTGGGCAGGCTGCGCGGCAACTATGCCGGGGCGGTGCTGACCCTGAACCCGGGCGTGGCCATTGCGCAGGCGGCGTCTCTGCCGACGGCGGGCGCTGTGCTGGGGGCAGATACCATGGCAGCGGTGGTGCCCTTTGTGAAGAACCTTTCCGGGAAACAGCGGGCCGCGCTGGAAGCAGAAATCAGCCAGCACGGGGACGTGCTGCTGCGCTACCGAATGCGAGGCTCCCAGGAGGGAGAGCTTGCCTCCATTGGTGTGGACAAGGGCCTGGCCCAGAACGCCATGGACAAGCTGCCCAAGAGCCTGACGGGCTGGATCAACGGCATGGACGAGATCACGGTGGCGGCTCTGTGGGAGGGCGCAAAGCGATATGTGGAACGCCATGCAGAGGAGTTTGACCTCTCACCTGCGCAGTCCGCCGATGGCGGCGCTGCTGGGAGCTCCCCTGACAGGGGAGCCGAGAGTAGAAGAAGTGAGGCCTACTGGGATGCGGTCAACAAGATGTACCAGAGAGTCATTGAGGAGACGCAGCCCAACTACACCACCATGCAGCGGGCAGGCATCCAGCGCAGCGACAGCGAGCTGGTGAAGACACTGACCATGTTCACGACCCAGCGCTTCCAGAACTACGGCATCCTGGCGGATGCGGTGGGCGACTACCAGGCACAGCGGGCACGGTACAAGACAGAAGCCAGCGACGAAAACCGGGCCGAAGTACAGCGGGCCGGAAAACAGCTGAACCGGGCTGTGGCCAGCCAGATCGTGCAGACGGCTGTGTTTGCCCTGATGAAAATTGGCGCGGACTTCCTGCTCCACCGCTGGGACCGGGAGCAGGACGAGAACGGCGACGTGACCGCCCAGAGCCTGCTGAGACGGTTCACCGACCTGTTTGCCGGGAGTGCTGCGGGCAACTTCCTCTACGGCTCCGAGGCATACAACCTGGTGAGCAACGTGGCGGGCGGCAAGGATTACGATGTGGTGAGCGCGGCGAACCTGAGCGCCATCAACGACCTGGGAACGGCAGCCATGCGGTTTTACAAAGTGCTGGCCGCTGATACCAGCGAGATGGACGAAGAGGAGCTGACCGCCTACCACGAAAAGGTGCGGCGCCAGGCCATGGCCCTGATGATGGACGGGCTGGAACTGCAGGGGCTCCCGGCCGGAAATGCCGAAAAGCTGTGGAATGCCGCCGAAGCCTGGGGAGGGAACCTGCTGTACGCAGCGACCGACGGGAAGACGGGGGAAAAGCTGAGCTTCCACTCCCTGCCTGCCTCTGCCACAGGACAGTATGACCGCCTCTATAACGCCATCCGGAATGGCGACACAGAGGAAGCGGCAGCTGCCCGGGCCAAGTTGGAAGCCATGGGCAAGGACGATAAAACAATTTACAGCCAGCTCAAGATCCGGATGAAAAAGTACGACGACACCATCCAGAGAGCGGCCAAAGCCCAGGTGGCCGGAGACGATGCCACCCGGCAGCAGCTGACCCGGGACATGGTGTTGGGACTGTACGAGACGCTGGGCATTGACCGGACAGATAAGGCCGATGCAGCCAAGCGGGAGCAGGTAATCGACCTGGTGACCGGAGCCATCACCGACGTAGCCAACGCCCAACTGAAAGGCGGCCGGGCCGGGCTGTACGATGACCTTTCCGACGCACTGGACTCTGGCCGGGTGAAAGACGTACAGGACGAACTCAACCGCCTGATGACTGCGGGCAAGAAAGCCGACGACTTAAAGAGCAAAGTGACAGAGCTGGTGAAACCGGTGTACCTGGCAGGCAATGACCACGACAGGGCACAGATGGAGGCCATGCTGCTGAAACTGGAAGACGACAGCGGCGGCAAGCTGTACGAGAGAAAGACCTTTGAGCAGTGGGTGAAGCAGGCCAAGAAAAAGGAGGAACAGGCCGAAAAGACCACAGACGAGTGGGCAGGGCTGAGATAGCCCTCTCACCGCTTCCGTCCGCCTGCGGCGGCGCGTTGCGGAGCTCTCCCAATGGGAGAGCCATGACCATAATGAAGTACAAAAAGGGAGGCACCCGGCGGGGGTGCCTCCCTTTTGTGCGGCCAGAGGGGATTTTGCAAATGTCCGCAGTATTTTTGTGGGGAGAAGTGTGATAGGCTGGGGGAAAGAAGAAATTTGTGGGAACGCCAGGAATTAAGGAAGAGAAATATGAGCGAAGTGGTAATCAAAATCCGAAAATTGCAGGACAACGGCTCGACGTTCCGGGCGAACCCGGAGACGCTGTACCTGGGCGGCATTGGCTCGGCGCAGGTGGACCGGCTGCGGTTTGAGCTGCCGAAAGAGTGGGAAGACTGCGCTGTGACGTTGCATGTGCAGCGGATGAGCGGGGCCCTGCCCACACCGCAGGTACTGGACTATGAGAACAGCGCCCCGGTGACCAAGAACTGGACGGCGGAAAAGAGGGGCCTGTGGATGCTCTCGGCCATTGGCGGGGACGGATACCGGGCTATGACGAAACCGGCCAGATACGAGTGCTACGAGACACTGGAGACCACGGGCGAGGAAGACATCCCGCAATCCATGTACGAGAAGTTTGTGGAGACCATCCGGGGAGATGCCAAGAACGCCCGGAAGAGCGCTGCTGAGGCCAAGGCCAGCGAAGAAACAGCCGCGGCCAGTGCCGGCGCTGCGGCAGACAGCGCGGCGGAGAGCAAGGACGCGGCACAGCGGGCCAAAGCCAGTGCGGAAGAGAGCGCAGTCAGTGCTGAGAAAAGTGCGGCCAGCGAGAATGCCGCCAAAAAGTACAGCGAGAGCGCCAAGGATGCCATTGCGAACGCCAAGAAAGACTACAGCGGCGGATACCTGAAAACCTACGACCTGACGGCGGTGCAGGCAGACTGGAAGCCGCTGGACCCAGCCCGGGGGCCCTATCACTACTCCTGCGACATCCCGGTGGAAGAACTGACAGACCAGTTTTCGCCCTTTGCAGCCACGGGGCTGGAAAGCTATGCGGCGGCGGTGGCAGCGGGTGTGGCCAACGCTGTGGAGACACGGAACGGAGCGCTGCGGCTGTTTGCCATGCGGGTGCCCGCAGCAGATATTGACCTGGTGCTGACACTGTTTGGCGTGGGCACCCTGAGCTATGAGCTGACCCTGCCGGTGACGGATTGGAAGCAGATGGAGGCCCCGGTGGGGCCGAACCGCTACTGCTGCGACGTACCGGTGGCAGGGTGTCTGGCCACGCTGACCCCACTGGCGACGACGGGGCTGGAAAACTTTGAAGCGGCCACCCCGGCGGGGCTGGCCAGCGTGGTGGAGACCTACGACGGGTTTGTGCGGTTCTACGCGGTGCGGCAGCCGGAGGCGAACATTGACGTGATCCTGATGCTGCTGCGGAAAGAAGAGCCGGTGAACCGCCCGGCGACACGGACAGAGCTGGGCCTTGTGAAAATCGGCGATGGCATGGACGTGGACAGCGGCGGCGGCATCTCGACGCGGGCGGCGACGGACGAAGAGTTTGAGGATATGATGGAGGCGCTGTTCCATGGCAGATGAAGTGATTTTAGCAAAACTGAGCCAGCTGCGGGCGCTGGGGGAGAAATTTAATCAGGTGACTGGGGAACTGACACAGCAGATCGGGGCGCTGGAAGAGGCCGGAGGGCAGGCCAATGTGCTGGAACGGCTGAAAGTGAACGGCCAGCTCCTGACGCCGGATGAGAACAAGACGGTGGACATCCCTGTGCCCACTCGGGTGGGGCAGCTGGAAAACGACGCGGGATACCAGGAGAACGTACTGGAAAAAATCTGTGTGAACGGCGCGGAGCAGAACATCCAGGACGGAAAGGGCGTAGACCTGTTTGTGCCCACCAAGGTCAGCGACCTTGTGAACGACGACCAGTACTACACCGAGGACGAGATGAACGCAAAGCTGCGGGAGAAAGTGGGCGTTTCCTTTGACGGCAGCGAACCGCCCAGAAACACGCGGCTCTGGGTGGCAGTAGACCCGGCAGCGGATACCGAACCGGAAGAAGAGCTCAGCACCCAGAGCAGCCAGGACCGATACGATTTTACGATCCTATAACAGAAAAGGGGTAAAGATATGGCGACAAGTGTAAAAAATGCAATTGCGCGGGCACTGGTGGAGGGCGTGATCATCGACCTGATGCTCAAGACCAACACCGACAATGTGGTGCTGGACGATAACGGCACCGAGGTGACGCTCTCGGCTAAGCTGGCGGAATACATTGCGGCCCTGAACGGCAAGGCGACCCCGGAGGACATCACGAATGCCCTGAACAGCTACGTGAAGAAAGACGGCAGCAAGGTGCTCTCCACTAACGACTTTACCACGGACCTGCTGAACAAGCTGAACGGCATTGCGGAAGGGGCCCAGGTGAACAAAATCGAGACCATCAAGGTGAACGGCACGGCGCAGACGATTGCCTCTGACAAGAGTGTGAACATTACCGTGCCCACCAAGGTGAGCCAGCTGACCAACGACAGCTCCTACCAGACCAAGAGCCAGGTGGACACGGCGGTGGCAGCAGGCGTGGCGAACAGCAAGCACGCCAGCTTCAAGAAAGCCAGCAGTGTGCCGGCCGTGGCGGATGCCAAAGAGAACATCCTGTATCTGGTGTGGAACAGCACGACCAGACATTATGACATTTACGCCAAAGTGGAAGACAGCAGCGGAAATTTCAAAATGGAGCAGCTGGACGACACCACGGTGGACCTTTCCGGCTATGTCCAGAAAGTTTCCGGCAAGGGACTTTCCACCAACGACTTTACCGCTGCTTACAAGACGAAGCTGGACGGCATTGCAACGGGGGCCAACAAGTACACCCACCCGAGCTACACGGCACAGAGTTCCGGCTTTTGGAAAGTCACCGTGGATGCAACGGGCCATGTGAGTGCTGTGACGGCTGTGACGAAAGCGGACATCACGAACCTGGGCATCCCCTCGACCAATACGACCTATGCAGACGCGACCCAGAGCGCCCATGGCCTGATGACCGCAGCGGACAAAAAGAAGCTGGACGGGATCGCCAGCGGTGCCCAGGTGAACAAGATCGAGACCATCAAGGTGAACGGCACGGCGCAGACCGTTACCAGCAAGGGGGTAAACATTGCCATGCCGGTGATCTACGCCCAGGCCAGTGAACCGACGGGCCTGAAAGCGGGCGACCTGTGGTTCCAGATCCTTTAAGAGGCCGGAAAGGAGGAGAGCTCTTTGGCGACGACAGAAGCAAAGGTCCTGATGACCTGTAAGGACGCAAGCGGCAACAAGATGCTGCTTTACCCGGCCACCAAAGCGGAGCAGGTAGGCGGGCTGGGGACGGCCGCCGTGAAAGACACCGGAGATTTTGCAGCAGCCAGCCACAACCACGATGGCCGCTACTACACCGAGAGCGAGATGAACACGAAGCTCAACGGAAAGGCCAACAGCAGCCACACCCACAACTATGCGGGTTCAGGCTCGGCAGGCGGCACGGCGAACAGCGTGAACGGCTTTACCTTTGGGGTGCAGACCAGCGACCCGGGGGCGGGAAGCAGCCTGACGACGAACAAATTTTTGTTTGTGTATGAGTAAGAGCGCTATACCGTTAAGACCTCTCAGGCGCTTTGCGCCAGCTTCCCTTGAAAGGGGAGCTTAAGAGGAAAGGAGATTAAAAATGGCATTTGGGCCAATGAGCGTGGGAAGTGAGGGAGCGTTCAGCCTGATCACGGACCAGACGCTGACAAAAGAAAATGTGGCAGCGGACGCCAAAGCGGCGGGGGACGCGCTGGTAAAGAAGTTTGACAAGACAGGGGGCACCCTGAGCGGGCCGCTGAAATTCCCGTCCATTGGGAAAAGTGCGACGTCCAGAAAAATCGGGTGGAGCGGGGAAGAAGACGGTGCGGAAGTGTATTTGCAGACCGATGCAGCTGGGCGGGGGACTCTGATCTGGAACCTGCTGGGGGCGGCAAGCGGATTTGCTCTTGCACTGAACGGTGCGGTGAAGAGCTGGTTTGGGAGCGATGGAAGTTTCCACGGAAGTGTGGTGGGCAAAGCGGAGGCAGCGGGAACGGCGGACAGCGCCACACGTGCAACCAGCGCGGCGTCGGCAGACACGGCGGCCAACGCGACCAATGCCAAGAGCGCAGATCTTGCCAAGAACGCCACCACGGCAGCGAATGTGGGCGGGTACAGCATCCAGAGCCGGACCAGTGACCCCGGGGCAGGGAGTGCCCTGACCAGCGGCGTGGTGCTGCTGGTATATGAATAAGGAATAAACCGCTCAGTCTCGCTTAGGTTTCGAGAAAATTCAAAATGGAGGGCCCTGTTGCCCTTGGCAGGAGGATAGAATATGGAGATCATTCAACCCGGTTATACTGCCCCGGTGGAAGAGGGGGAGAACTTTGGTACCTACGACGCCATCAGCAAGACGGTGGAGGAGCACAACCAGAATGCGGCCCCGGGCGAGAAATACTGGGGCATCAGCATCGAAAACAGCACCTACACGGTGTACGACTACGGTGAAGTGCCCATGCCGCCCAGTGAGGCCGAACAGATGGAGACCATGCGCACCGAGAAGCTAAAAGCGGCTTCCGACGCCTGCAAAGCAGCCATCACGGCGGGCATCGACGTGCTGTTTGGCGACGGCAGGCAGGAGCATTTCTCACTGGAGGTGCCCGACCAGTCAAACATCGACGGCGTGTTCAACGCGGTGATGCTGGGGGCCACGGCCTACCCCTACCACGCAGACGGAAAGCAGTGCAAGCTGTACTCTGCCGCCGACATCGTGACGCTGTACACGGCAAAGCAGAGCGCCATCACCCAGCAGACCACCTACAACAACGCTTTGCGGCAGTGGATCAGACGGGAAAACAGCCTGGAGGTGCTGAAAGGCATCTCCTATGGCGTGGAGCTGCCGGAGGACCTGAAAGCCGAGGTGGCGGACATCCTGCAGAAGGCAAAAGAGCAGGTGGAGGCAATCGTCAAAAAGCTGTCCACTTGAGAGCACTGGTCCGGTAGGACCTCTCAGTCGCCTACGGCGACAGCTCTCCTAGCAGGAGAGCCCTTGGCAGGTCCGTTAACGGCACCAGACCGAATGAGGTTTTACGAAATTTCAAAATGGAGGGCCCTGCTGTGAAACGGGAACTTGCAAAAATATCAATTTTGGCGTTACTGGGCGGAGCCCTCTATGTGGGAGTCGAGCTCCTTTGGAGAGGGCACTCCCACTGGACCATGGGCATCGTGGGCGGGGCGTGCTTTGTGCTCATCGGGGGCTTAAACAACTACCTGCCCTGGGAAATGCCCATCTGGAAGCAGGCATTCTGCGGCAGCGCCCTGGTGACAGCCGTGGAGCTGGTAGCGGGGGTCATCCTGAATTTATATCTGGGCCTCGGCATCTGGGACTACTCGGGCCTGCCCTGCAACCTACTGGGACAGATCTGCCTGCCGTTCAGCCTGCTGTGGGTGGCGCTGAGCGTTCTCTGCATCTTTGTGGATGACGCACTGCGGTGGAGGCTGTTCCACGAGGAGAAGCCGAGGTATCGGTGGTAAGGAGATTTCAAAATGGGAAAGAATTTACTCGTGGGCGTGGGCAGCAAGGCCCGCAAAGTGAAAGCCCTGTATGTGGGGGTAGGCGGCAAAGCACGCAAAGTCAAAAAAGTGTACGTCGGTGTGGGCGGAAAGGCAAGGCTCGTGTACCAGAGCTATATCCCTGTGACGGGGATCAGCGTGATAAAGTCGCACGTAGGTAGTACTTTTAATATTTGGAAAATTGAGATTGCAGTTTTACCATCGAATGCTACAAACAAATCCACATCTTGGGATTGGGCTAAAGGTCCTACTAGCTCCGGATTTTTGAGCATGTATAGCAGCCAGCCTCCTACTGACACAACCTGCACCTTGTGGTCGAGCCCGTTTGGAAGTGCTACGGGAACATTACGGTGCACAACGGCGGATGGAGTAGTTAAACTTTTTTATGTAAAAACTAGTTATGGAAATTTCACGGTAACGTATTAAAAATCAGCATTTCACAATTTCTCAACGGAATATCAATTCATCGTAAAAATTTCAAAATGGAGGTGAAAAACCATGGGAATCGAAAGTTATTCCCTCGCCAAGGACGGCGAGAAGAGGCTGAGCGCCAACTTTAGGGTAAGAGAGTTTGCCTGCAAGGATGGCTCCAACACGATCTTCGTGTGCGATGAACTGGTGCAGCTGCTGCAGAACATCCGGGACCATTTCAACCGCCCGGTGACCATTACCAGCGCCTACCGCACGGTGACCCACAACAAGAAAGTGGGTGGCAGCCCGAAGAGCCAGCACCTGTACGGCACCGCGGCAGACATCCAGGTGAAAGACACCCCGCCTGAGTTTGTGGCCCAGTACGCCGAGACTCTGCTGCCGAACACCGGCGGCATCGGCCTGTACCCGAAGAAGAACGGCCGGGCCAAGGGCTGGGTGCATGTGGACACCCGGCCGAAAAAGAGCAGATGGACATTATAGTAGGAAAGAACCATGAAAAATGAAGTGTGCACGATCATTGGCATTGTAGGCGGGGCCATTGCCACCGCCTTTGGCGGCTGGGACACGGCGCTGGCGGCGCTTGTGACCTTTATGGCCATCGACTACATCACCGGGCTGATGGTGGCGGGCATCTTCCACACCAGCCCCAAGACGGAGAGTGGAGCACTGGAAAGCCTGGCGGGCTGGAAAGGGCTCTGCCGCAAAGGCGTGACGCTGCTGGTGGTGCTGGTAGCCTGCCAGCTGGACAAGGTGATGGGTTCCAGCTTCATCCGGGATGCTGCCATCATCGGCTTTATGGCGAACGAGGCAATCTCGATCATTGAGAACGCCGGGCTGATGGGGGTGCCCATTCCGGAGACGATCACCCAGGCGGTGGATGTGCTGTGGAAGAAAGGGAAAGAAGAGCGGAAATAAGAGGTGGCGCTGAAATGAAACGGGTGGCGACAAGGTGGCGAACGGGTGGCGACAAGGTGGCGCAAAGAATTTATATAAATGATGATAATACGATATAATTTACAGAATTGATGCACGCTCGTAATGAGCAGGTCGTCCGTTCGAATCGGATCAGTAGCTCCAAAAAGAAATCCCTGAAAGTTGGTTTGTGAAGCCAGTTTTCAGGGATTTTTGTTTGTGTGTCTTTCTTTTCTTGCAATCCTTGGTCAAATAAGGTACAATACAACAATAGAAAATCATTCTGTCATGGAGGAAATGGATGTTTGACCCAAAACTGAAAGAAGCGCTGGGCCGGGTGCAGAAGCCGGGCCGTTACACCGGTGGCGAGCCGGGCAGCGTATATAAAGATAAAAACAACGTGGATGTGCGGTTTGCGTTCTGCTTCCCGGATACCTATGAAGTGGGCATGTCATTCCTGGGGGAGAAAATCCTGTATGAGCTGCTCAACTCCCACGAAAACTGGTGGTGCGAGCGTGCTTTTATGCCCTGGCTGGACATGAAAGCGGAGATGGAGCGGCTGCAGCTGCCCCTGTATACCATGGAGAGCAAGGATCCGCTCACGGATTTTGACGCGGTGGGCTTTACCCTCCAATACGAGCTTTCCTATACCAACATCCTGGCCATGCTGGACCTGGCGGGTATCCCATTTTATTCCAAAGACCGTGATGGATCCTGGCCGCTGATCGTGGCAGGCGGCCCCTGTGCCTGCAATGCGGAGCCCATTGCGGATTTCTTTGACGTTATTCAGCTGGGCGAGGGTGAGAATCAGCTGCCCGGCATCTGCGCCGAAATTGAGAAAGCCAAAAAGGAGGGCGGCGTCTCCAAGAAAGAGCTGCTGCTCCGAATTGCTAAAATTCCGGGCGTGTATATCCCGGCGTTCTACGATGTTACCTATCAGGAAGACGGTCGGATCGAAGCCATCACGCCCAATGAGCCGGGCATTCCAGCCAAAATCACAAAGGCCATTATCAAGGATCTGAACGAGTTTACGCCGCCGACAAATTTCGTCGTCCCAATGGTGGGTGCCATTCAGGACCGCGCCAGCATTGAGGTGCTGCGCGGCTGTGTCCGTGGCTGCCGTTTCTGCCAGGCGGGCTTTTTGTACCGCCCCATGCGCCAGCGGGATGCCAATTTGCTGAACAAGGCCGCCCAGGAGCTCTGCTCCAACACGGGCTACGAAGAGCTCAGTCTGTCCAGCTTGTCCACTTCCGACCACGGCCAGCTGGAAGAGCTGTTGGATGATTTGAACGAGTGGGCACCCAAAGAGCATGTCAGTCTTTCGCTGCCGTCTCTGCGTGTGGACAACTTCTCCGAGAGCCTCATTGAAAAGACCACCAAGGTGCGCAAGAGCGGCCTGACGTTCGCGGCGGAGGCCGGCACCCAGCGCCTGCGCAATGTCATCAACAAAAATGTTACCTGGGACGAGATCGAGAAGACCTGCCGCATTGCATTCAAGGGCGGCTATTCTTCGGTCAAACTCTACTTCATGATGGGCCTGCCTACCGAGACGCTGGAGGATATCGAGGGCATTGCCGAGACGGCCCAGAAAGTCGTAGACCTTTATTATAGTATGGACCATGCCAAGGGCCGCGGCGTTCAGGTGACCATCAGCTGCGCCTGTTTTGTGCCCAAGCCCCACACGCCGTTCCAGTTTGTGCCCATGGACACGGCTGAGACCCTGCAGGCCAAGCAGAAGCACCTGCTGGAGAGCGTGCACAGCCGGAAGATCAAGGTCAACTACCACGACAGTACCACCAGCTTCCTCGAGGGCGTGTTTGCCAAGGGGGACCGCCGTCTGGCTCCGGTCATTCTGGAAGCTTACAAGCGGGGCTGCTACTTCGACGGCTGGGAGGAGTGCTTCAAGTACGATACCTGGATGCAGGTGTTTGAAGACCTGGGCGTTGACCCGCGCTTCTACTGCCAGCGTCCCATCGGGCTGGATGAGGTGACGCCTTGGTCTCATATGGACTACGGCATTACCCATGATTTCCTGGTGCGGGAGTACAACAAGGCTCTTGCTGCCCAGACCACCAAACCCTGCAACCGTGCCTGCAGCGGCTGCGGTGCCAATCATCTGTTAGGAGGTCCCTGCTTTGATTACAGTCAGAATCTCGTTTAAAAAGAAGAATGAGGCCTCCTATATCTCGTTGCTGGACATGCAGCGGGTCATGCAGCGGGTGCTCAAGCGGAGCGGCCTGCCCGTGTGGCACACACTGGGCTTCAACCCCCACATCTATATGACCTTTGCCTGCCCGCTGTCGCTGGGGCAGGAGAGTGAGTGCGAGTGCGTGGATGTCAAGACCGAGGCTGAGGCTCCGGATTTTGCCCAGTGGAAAGAAGCACTCAACGCGATCATGCCTGCGGGCATCGAGGTCTACAACGTAGAGCCGGTGCAGATGAAAGCGGACCTCATTGCCTATGCCTGCTATGAGATCAGCTACCCGGCAGATGCTGCTCCGGTACTGGCTCAGTACAATGCACTGGAGAGCGTGCCGGTGGAGAAAAAGAGCAAGCGCAAGACAAAGACCGTGGAGCTGAAAGAATACGTCCCGGCACTGGAGCTGCACGAAGCAGGAGAGTGGGTGCATTTCCCCATCTGCCTGCCGGCTTCTCAGGACCTGACGCTCAACCCCTCGCTGCTGGTGGCGTTCCTGGAAGAAAAATTCGGCCTGCCTGCGGCAAACGCCAACATCCTGCGCACGAAATTCCTGACAGCAGACAAGAAAGTGTTTGCGTAAAAATTTTCTTGGATTTTTTGTTCAAATCGCTTGCTTTTACACGCGTTTTGTGATATCCTATTTAGGCGTTAGTGTCCGCTGAGAAACCACAGCGGGGTTAATGACACGTTATCATTAAACGGGCGGTCCTCTGACGGCGGGTTTGCCGTGTATGAACGTCTAAAAACAAATGGAGGATTCAAAAATGGACGCACTGAA
>ERZ838483.644-NODE-644-length-41869-cov-31.062635_pt1 | contig 41869 bp, 36 predicted proteins | sample MGYA00519939_ERZ838483 | MGnify/ENA primary metagenome ERZ838483 (study PRJEB31850, sample SAMEA3708836) | human gut metagenome | biome: human gut; feature: human-associated habitat; material: faeces | place: China | collected 2014 ... | reverse complement strand
ATTCTATTTTCCTGTGACCGAAAATGGAGACAGAAGATTTTTTGCAGGAAAGACTGACTGCATGGTCATAGAGACCTTTGATGGACAGCTTCTGGCAAATATCGCTGATAAGCTTTATCTAATGGAAGAAGTAGCTGAACATGAACTGATATCAAAGGAATTTGATGCGCCTAAGGAGGCACCTAAAAAAGAAAAGAAAAAGTATATTCCACCAATGGATCATCCATGGAGAAAAGCCAGCTTTGCGAATTATGCCGCAAAACAAAAGCACCGTTGTGGTGCTAATGTTTGATTATTTTTGGGACATTATCAATTTCGGTTGACATGAAATTGATTATTTTTTTAAATAACCGTTTAATCGGTGCTTATGGTAATTTATTTTCACTAACCTGTGGTACTAAGTATTCAAAAAACATTATTGCCTACTTTCTTTAACAAATCCATTACCACTGAAATCAGTGCATAACAACGCAAGTAAAAATATTTATATTGTAATTCGTTTTCAATAGGTATCTTTCCTTTTTCGTGATGTCTTATACAATGGGCATTACCAATTCTTGTCAACTCATTAAATTCTTCTTCAAATAATTCTTTATATACTGAATCACCATTACTCAATTTATCAATAATTTTATTTGCAGATACTTTCTTATCTTTCCCATAATATGTTTTCATTCTTTCAAAAGCATCCCAAATTTTCTCAACTGCTAATGAATAGTTGTGTGCTCTATATAGACTATTAGCAACTTCAATTAACTCATTAATACCCATTTCATTAATTTTAGCTACATCGTCCAATATTGCTATTTCTGAAGAATTAATTCTTTTATTCTTCAGTTCAAAGCCCACATGATTTAACATAAAAATATTATTAATTCTTGCTTCAAACAAATCATAATTAGTTGTATGATTACTGAAACATTCAATAACATCAAACACCTGTAATAATGAAGCTCCCTGCTTAAAATCCATAAAATCCTTTATTTCAACAGAATTAATATTTACAAGATACTCTGGAATATAGTATTTTTCTATATCTTCAACGACAAATTCTTCGATTGGTTTATAAAACTGATATCCCGTTTCATTAGTTAAATAAAATTCTTCATGAAACTCTTCTATCACCTTACAAAGCTGATATCTAGTATCATCAGTAAGTATAATATTTATTTTACAATCTTTATTTCTTATCGAAAATGGTATAAAAACATCATTTTTCTTATCATATAATCTCCAATCAAAGACTTCTCTACCTGATAACTTATCTGAAACAAATAGTTCATAGCCATCTTCATGCAACAATTCATTGATCTTATCAAGAAAAAATTTCCAGTTTTTTTTATCATCTCTTACTTCAGGATGAAATACTTCACAGAGGAATTTTAATAATATTGAATCATCGCCATCACGTAACTGAAATCTTTCATCCTCAAAAATCCAACACTCGGAATAGTCCCCATTGCGTGTATGCATTAAAATCTCATCTTCCGCATTATCAAATCTAGAATCTTTACTTTCTAGAGTTTTTAAATCATACAGTCTCTTAAGAAACTCAAAAACCTCAAAACGACCATAGTACGGATAATATATAGTATCCTCAAATATATCCCAACTTACATCTATTCCATATTCAAATAAATCGAAAATATCTCTTCTAGTAACACTTGATATATTAGCCATATTTAATCCACCACCTATTTCACTATAATGTGTATATCTACATTTATACATTGTAATACATGATTCATTCATATTCTATACATAGTCTTCTAGCAATAGAAAAAGAGACTACTAACCGTCCAAGACCTCACTGTGCTTTTGTTTCTTCAACTTTTCTAGCAGTTTATCTACTACCTCTATAAAATTATTTACATGAGCTACAGCTATTGAATTCTTATTGGAACTACAGTATTGTTCTAAAGAAGATTTGAGTCCACACTTTAAAATATTTAAAGCTGTCTCCGTCTGCTTATCTTTAAATTCAGTAGTAGACATCATGGCTCTTACAATATCCTCTGTATGAAGAACTATATATCTCTTATCAGCATTTGAAGACTTCTTAAATACCTTCAGGGTAACTTCAGCCATCTCATCACTAAAGCAATCCAACCTTTTATTTCTAATTTCCTCATAAGCTTTATGTGGATTCTTGTTCATTAGTTCTATATATAGATTACGGTTATTCTCAAATAACCGATATTCTCCATTACGATATTTTACAATAGTTTCATAAACTTTCCACTGACTATCTGAGTAATCATTTATGCTTTCATCATCTAAAACCATGTTATAGTGAAATGGTTCTTCATGTGAATGCAATAATTCATTTATCTTTCTTTCAACACCTATCTGAACCTTATTCCAATCTATCGATGGAATATTAATATGATATTTCTTAGCCTCATTACTATTACTTAATAGGTATACATAATCATTTAATTCAAGTTTTCCCTCATATGCTAAATTCAACAATTCAGGATAACCCTCCAGCATCTCATCTTCTTCTAAGTAAAGAATATCATGTGTTTTAGCTTTTTCTACTGGTAAGATTGCGCAATTTTTTTGTTTCGCATATAACAGCTGGCAATTAATATCTTTTTTATCCCATTCACCATCTATTATCCATGTTTTAATACCGTTTATCATGTAATTAGTATTATAATAGCCTGGATACAGTACAGCGACATTTGCCTCAGTTAAAAGCATTCCGTATTCTTCGTCCCTTTCAACAAAACCTGCTCTTGCAGAAAAAACAAATGCGATAAATGAAAATAACCACTCATTTTTCTTAGGTATTTCATACTTTATCAGCAAATTATACACTCTTTCAAAATCCTGTAATGCGCATTTCAGACTTCGTATGTTGTGAGGTCTTTTTGTCAATAATTCTTGAATATGTTTATTATCAAGTTCAACATGTGTATCACTAACTTTTGTAAAATTTTTTACGAAGTCATCTAATGATTTTCCATCCTTTGTTTTTCCAGAAAAAATCACGATGATCTCATCAACGTATTTTACTAAAAAGGATTTATAGTTATCTGATTCAAATTGCATATTCTTAATAACACTATTGACAACAAAATCATAATCTGGGTAGTGTCGAACAGTTCTTTGAATTATTTTTTCCTTGATTTCATTATATTTTATATTATTATCACCTTCTTGTATTTTATCTTCATTAGCTACAATAATTGTAGAAAATCCTAGATTCTCACAATAACCATTTATACAGCCTAACAAATCAGTTGTAGAAACACATGCACGTTCCAAATCATCAAATATCAGAACTACTTTTTTATCTCCAATTTTAGTCTCTATATTCACAAAATCTAAAACATTAATCGAAAACAATCCACTTACAACATTTTTTACTGGACCTGGCATAAACTCATTTAAATTCTTAGCCGTATTCATTACAGATCCGCCATATTTATTTAATGATCTAGCGATTTTGCCAGTAGTATCTTTACTGTTTATACATTCATTCAACCATTTTTTCTGTACTTCTGTCTTAACTTCCTCTATCGACATGATGCCAAATAGACTTATACGCAAGAAAATATGCGTTTCCTTCAAGATGTTGACTAGTTCTGTGTTAAGTAAATAAGTTTTTCCGCAACCCCATTCACCAGTGAGCATTAATGCACCAACTGGTCGTTCTATATTACAATAGTTTTTTAATTCATCCAATGTATCCATAAAACTCTCCCTTCTTTCTATAAAATTCTCCCTCTAAAATCAATTCTAATTTACACGTAGATTATCACAATATACTGAACGTTATCCTATATCAACTCACGTAACATTCAGTTCTACAAGCCTAGTAACCAATATGTTTTAGTTATTTTTTATTGTAAACTCATAATAGCAGCAATCTGTTCTGGAACATCAATTAAACCTATACGATAAAAGATAGGATAAATATAAGAAATACCACGTATATCCCTTATTTCTTTAGGTCTACTTATAACAATTTAATGCTTTGTCTAATGCTATTACAATTGAACTCCACGTAAGACTTTTACTCTTGTCTCTACGATTAATTAATAGTTCTTTATTAAGTTCTCCATTTCTTCCTACCTTTATGGTATAAGAAAAAGGTAAACCAGAATATGTAAAAAATGGATAATTCTGGAATGCAATAATAGCATTCCATAAGAGATCAGTATTCACTTCTTTCTGCAATCTCTCTACAGCTTCTTTACGTTCTCTATTTTCTTCTATAAAGTTCATTTCTGCTTTAGCCATTATTTACCTTCCCCCTTAGTCTTTATATCTTCAATATAATCATGTAATAAATAATATTGTTTCTGTTTTAATCCATTTTATATGATTATCAAAAAGACGGCAATAAAAGTACAAGATTATACGTAAGCCTTTATGGAGATAATTAATCGTACTCTTGCAGTACTATCAACTAGAATGATAGACAAAAGTTACTGCATTAGATTCTAGAGTAAAACACTATTTTCTGTAACCAAAAGTGGAGACAGAAGATACTTTGCAAGAAAGTTCTCCATCAATTAATAAAACAATCCCCAATCTATAATTCTACTTTAAATAACATTAATTATATATAAAGTAGTAAATATCAGTATATTCTTCTATTTTAATTGACATATAAAATAAACTTTGATAAACTATGACTGTTTTAAAAGTAAGTAATATTTATTATATTTGTGATTATAAATAACATTTAAGGAGGAAATAAGATGAAAAAGATCTCTTATTCAAAGATGGCAGACGTTGTTTCTGCTAAGAGAAAAGAAAAGAAGTTAACACAGGCTCAGCTAGCTGATATGACTGGTATCCATAGAGCAATGCTTAGTAGATTAGAAGGACAGGATTATATTCCTTCTATTGATCAATTACAGTCATTAGCTGAAGTATTAGATTTTGAAGTAACAGACTTATTTGAAGAAGAAAAGAAAGAAACTAGTAAACCTGTAGTAGATAAGAAATACAATATTGCAGTAGCTGGTACTGGATATGTAGGTTTATCTATTGCAACTCTTCTTTCTCAGCATCACCATGTAACAGCTGTTGATATTATTCCTAGTAAAGTAGAACTTATCAACAATAAGAAGTCTCCTATCCAGGATGATTATATTGAAAAATATTTAGCTGAAAAAGAACTAGACTTAACTGCTACATTAGATGGTGAAGAAGCATATAAGAATGCTGATTATGTTGTTATTGCAGCACCTACTAACTACGATAGTAAGAAAAACTTCTTTGACTGTTCTGCAGTAGAAGCAGTTATTGAATTAGTATTAAAGGTAAATCCTGATGCTACTATGGTTATTAAGTCTACTATCCCTGTAGGCTATACAGCTTCTGTAAGAGCTAAATATAATACTAAGAATATTATCTTTAGCCCAGAGTTCTTACGTGAATCTAAAGCTTTATATGATAACCTATACCCTTCTAGAATTATTGTTTCTTGTGATGAAGATACTAGAGAAAAAGCTGAAGTATTTGCATCACTATTACAGCAAGGTGCTATTAAAGAAAACATTGATACTTTATTTATGGGATTCACTGAAGCAGAAGCAGTTAAATTATTTGCTAATACATATCTCGCATTACGTGTATCATATTTTAATGAATTAGATACTTATGCTGAAACAAAAGGTTTAAATACACAGGAAATTATTAATGGTGTATGTTTAGATCCACGTATTGGTACTCATTATAATAACCCAAGCTTTGGTTATGGAGGATATTGTTTACCTAAGGATACTAAACAATTATTAGCTAACTTCAATGATGTTCCACAGAATATGATTAGTGCTATTGTTGAAAGTAATAGAACTAGAAAAGATTTCATCGCAGACCAGGTATTAAGTAAAGCTGGTTATTATGATTATTATAATCATGGAGATTATACACCAGATCAGGAAAAGGAATGTGTTATTGGTGTATATAGACTTACTATGAAGTCTAATTCTGATAACTTTAGACAGTCTTCTATTCAGGGTGTTATGAAGAGAATTAAGGCCAAGGGGGCTACTATTGTGATTTATGAACCAACATTAAAGGATGGAGATACATTCTTTGGCTCATTAGTAGTTAATGACTTAAAGAAGTTTAAGAAGATGAGCCAGGCTATTGTAGCTAATAGATATGACACTTGTTTAGATGATGTAAAAGATAAGGTATACACTAGAGATATCTTTAAGAGAGACTAAACTAATAGAGGAGAACTCGATTGAGCTCTCCTCTATTTTTATACCTTCTCAAAGAATGTATCAGGATGTCCTGGATCAAATATTTCATTACATGTCATGACTGTTATAAGATCTTCTGTATCAGATAGATTGATGATATTATGTGTCCATCCTGGAATCATATAGATTGATTCAATCTTATCTCCTGATACTTCAAACTCTACTGTCTCTCCAGTATTGATATTACGTTCCTGAATGAGTCCATGTCCATGTACTACAATGAACTGTTCCCATTTGGAATTATGCCAGTGCTGTCCCTTTGTGATGCCTGGCTTGCTGATATTGATGCTTACCTGACCGCAGTCTTCTGTATGAACTAGTTCTGTAAAAGATCCTCTTTCATCACAGTTCATCTTCATTGCATACTTGAACTTATCTGTAGGCAAGTATGATAAATATAGACTAAAGAGCTTCTTCGCAAATGATCCATCAGGACACTTAGGCATCATAAGTGATACAGGCTGTGACTTGAATTCTTCTAATAGATCTACAATTTCACCAAGTGTTGCCTTATGTGTGACTGGTACACAGCAGTAGCGTCCATTATCATCAAGTACTGTATCTACTCCATCAAATTCGCAGTGCTTTTCCTTGCCTTCTAGAAGATCAAACATGCCTTCTACAAGATCATCAATATAAAGTACTTCTAGTTTAGTACTTCTGTCATTGACTGTAAACTCTTCGTCATTCGCTACTGCCCAGCAGAATGTAGAAATAGCTGAGTTATATTTAGGACGGCTGTGTCCCATGAGGTTCACAAAGCGGTATACATAGACAGGTGCACCTGTTTCTTTGCTGTAATCAAAGAACAGCTCTTCTCCTGCCTTCTTGCTTCTTCCATATTCGCTGTTTCCGAATCTGCCTGCAAGTGTTGCCTGTACTGAAGATGAAAGCATGATTGGTGCCTTGTTGCTGTGCTTCTTCAATGTATCAAGAAGCTTTGATGCAAAGCCGAAGTTGCCTTTCATAAAGTCTTCTGTATTCTCAGGACGGTTGACTCCTGCAAGATTGAATACGAAATCAGCCTTGGCACAGTATTCATCTAACTGTTCTTCAGTGCTGTCGATATCATATTCATAGATTTCATTGATTTCTATATCTCTAGTTCTGTTCTTACCGTCTCTTATATTCTTTAGGTTATTTACGAGCGCAGTTCCTACCATTCCTTTCGCACCGGTAACTAGTATATTCATATTAATATCTCCCTTCTATGATTTAAGGGCAGGTGCAGTTAATCAAGCACCTGCCCTTGTTATTTTACTGGTCTTTTCTCCAGACCATCTTGTTTACTACATTTACATAGCCTTGGATGATGCGTACTACCTTCATAGATACTGTCTCATCTACATAGTCAGGACATGGCTTGCCTAGTACACCCTTCTGTTTCATCTCAATAGCCATATCTGTCGCATTAAGAAGTTCCTTGGTAGTGATACCTGCTAGGATGAAATCTCCTGCTTCCAATGCTTCTGGTCTTTCTGTAGATGTACGGATACATACTGCAGCGATTGGATGACCGATTGATAGATAGAATGAGCTTTCTTCAGGTAATGTACCTGAATCAGATACGATAGCTAATGCATTCATCTGTAATTTATTGTAGTCATTGAATCCTAATGGTTCATTGACTCTTACTCTTGGATCTAGCTTGAATCCGCTCTTCTCAAGACGCTTCTTAGATCTTGGATGACATGAATAGAGTATAGGCATATCATACTTCTCAGCTAATGCATTGATTGCAGTGAAGAGGCTAAGGAAGTTCTTTTCAGAATCGATGTTCTCTTCACGGTGTGCTGATAATAATATATACTTATCTTTTTCTAATCCTAGTCTTTCTAGAACATCACTTTTCTGGATTTTGTCCAGGTTCATGCGTAATACTTCTGCCATTGGAGAACCTGTCATATATGTTCTTTCCTTAGGTAATCCTGTATCAGCCAGATACTTACGTGCGAATTCAGAGTAGCATAGGTTTACATCTGAAATGACATCAACGATACGTCTGTTAGTCTCTTCCGGAAGGCATTCATCCTTGCATCTGTTTCCTGCTTCCATATGGAATAGTGGAATATGCAGTCTCTTTGCAGAGATTGCAGATAGACATGAGTTTGTATCTCCTAGTACTAGGTATCCATCTGGCTGTAGTTCACTTAATAATTCAAAGCTTCTTCCTAGGATATTACCACAGGTAACTCCTAAATTTTCACCTACCACTGGTACTAGGATATCTGGCCCGAATTCACCGAATGTATTCTTCAGTTCAAAGTCTTCCCAGAATACTGTAGAAAGGTTTCTATCCCAGTTCTGGTTGTAGTATACGACACAGCAGTCAAAGTATTCTCTGCATCTCTTAATGACAGCTGCAAGGCGGATGATTTCTGGACGTGTTCCACATCCAACCATCACCTTTGTACGGCCGTCATTCTTCCATTTAAATTTATGTTCTACCATTACAATATCTCTCCCTTAAGAAAGCTACTTTCTTGTAGCTTGTTCTATGATTTCTCCTGCTTCATTAATAATATCATAATTAACAGTAGTATCTAAATGATTATTCTTCAGCAAGTCTTTCCTTGATGTAGTCAAGCTGCATCATCTTTTCAATGATTTCATCCTTGTTTAGAAGCTTAGTATTATTTGAATTAAATTCTGTAAGCTTGTTACGTTCTACATCACCATCTTTGAAGTACTTGTCATAGTTCAAGCCACGATTATCAGCAGGAACACGATAGAATCCTCCAAGATCAATTGCCTTAGCACATTCTTCATTTGTAAGAAGTGTTTCATACATCTTCTCACCATGACGGATACCAATTACCTTGATATCATCCTTGTTTCCACCAAACATTTCACATACTGCTTCTGCCTGTAATCCAATTGAACATGCAGGAGCTTTCATAATTAGTAAATCCCCATTTTCACCATGTTCAAATGCATATAGAACTAAATCTACAGCTTCTTCAAGAGACATGATGAATCTAGTCATATTTGGTTCAGTCACTGTGATAGGGTTACCTGCCTTAATCTGGTCAATCCATAGAGGAATGACTGAACCTCTAGAACACATAACGTTACCATATCTAGTACAGCAAATCTTAGTCTTGCCACTATATCTTGACTTTGCAATAGCTACAGATTCTTCCAGTGATTTAGACTTACCCATAGCGTTAATTGGATATGCAGCCTTATCTGTTGATAGACAGATAACTGCTTCTACACCTTCTTCAATAGCTGCAGTTAAGACATTATCAGTACCGATAATATTTGTCTTTACTGCTTCCATTGGAAAGAATTCACATGATGGTACCTGCTTTAATGCAGCTGCATGGAAAATGTAGTCTACTCCATGCATTGCGTTCTTACAAGACTGTAAGTCTCTTACATCTCCGATATAGAATTTAATCTTATCCGCAACTTCAGGCATTCGTACCTGGAAGTCATGACGCATATCATCCTGTTTCTTCTCATCTCTTGAGAATACGCGGATTTCTCCGATATCTGTTTTAAGGAAACGATTTAATACTACGTTTCCGAATGATCCTGTACCTCCAGTAATCATTAATGTTTTTCCTTTAAATAAACTCATTATTCTTCACTCCCTATATTTTTATCATGATTTTTACATAAAACTATATAACCCAACAACATCAGCAAATATACTATTGTATATCCTGTATTCATAAATTTTAAATATGTAGTTACTTCAAAGTTAAACATGCTACATACCACATAACTTACTCCCGCTGATACGATCAACAAAATATTCAAAATTAATTCAAAATTCTGTTTTTTAAATACCGTATACACTCCCGCAAAAGATGTTGCCACTAACCTAACTGCATACATCACACATAAACATTGTATATAATCTCCTGCCACTCTATATCCCTGTCCAAAAATAATCTCAGAAAGTCTAGGCGCTATAACATAAAGTGTTCCAAATCCCATAATAGATACTGCAGATAGCACTATTATAACTGACATTAGTGTCCTTAATACTGGTTTCTTATTTGCAACATTTTCACTAATTCTTTGGTAGCAAACTTTACTAACATTAGACGTAATAAAAACTATAGGAATATCTAATATTCTTACTCCAGCTGAATAGTATCCTAATATTTTTGCTGAAAAAAGTGCCGTAATTGAAATTGTTACAAGTGAAGCCGAAAAACTATTTATAAACTGAGCTGGTACTAGAAAAAGTATTTGTCTTTTCCCTTTTTCCAATACAATTTCTTTAAATTTTTTTAAATTAATACGTGGGCGTTCTTTCAATTCTTTCAGATAATTTCTCATCTGAATATTTAGTCCAAACAACGGTGAAACTGCATATCCCATAGATAAAGAAAATACTCCTAAAGAAAGAAAACCTGCCCCTACTTGAATAACAGCCCTAATAGCTTCCCTGATGATTGCAATTATAGAAATTGTTTTATACTTTTTATACCGATTTAAATAACTAATGAATAAAAATCTAAGTCCATTAGTAAATACTAATACTGGAACAACGTAAATGATGATTCCATATTTATTAAAAATATTATTATCTGATACTTGATATCCAAATATAATTACAATTGCGTATATTAATGAAATCAAAATATTGATAATTATACATGCATCCGTTATATACTGGGCTTCTTTTTCATTTGGTTCAGATACAATTAACATGTCTAATTTCAATGACGCCACTGGAATAATCATAGTTGCAAGTGAAATCAAATAAGTATAAATACCCAACGTTTCAGCGGGAAATACACGTGTTAAAATTGGCTGTACAACAATATTTATCATCTGTGCTAATACAGTCCCCAATCCCATATGTAATATGCCAACCCATATACTATTTTTTTTACTCATTTATTCTATTTCCTCGTTTATTTCCGTATTGTTCTCTATCAAAGATTCATTATTTCCTGATAAAATAATTTTCCATACAACTAACGCAACTAATATTTCTGGTCTTATCAGACTGCTTTCCATCATTGCTACCAAAAAAAGTCCTACAAGTAATGATATGTATCTACTATTTCTACTTGTTACCATTTTCTTCATAGCACAATGCGTAGCAATCGCTACGAAAATATAAATAAAAATTCCATACTGAAATAGCAACATATAATAGAAGTTATCTACCGTTGCAGTAGTTCCTCCCAACAGAAAACATTTTATTCCAGAACTATTAATCATTCTTGAAAATGTACTAATTCTAAAACTTAGCAACGCATCAAATACCATAAATTTATCAATAATAAAAACACTAACTAAATTTAGTATAAATAACATATCTATAATCGCAATCGAACACTTTCCAAATATTCTTAAAGCATTGTCCATATTTCTTTTTTCAAAGAAAAGATACATACCTTCTAATGCAACGAATGCCAGCAATGCTAACAGTGACGTTCTACTATTAGTATAATAAAAAACAACTCCTGTCATTAAAAAAGCAAAAATAACAACAATCCCTTTTAATTTTTTTCTTGAAACAAGTAATAAATATATTGCTGAAGAATAAAATAAAGCCGCAACATTGGGATTTTCAAATCCTAATGTATATCTAAGTCTTCCCATTGTAGAAACATAGCTTGTGTTATTTACAATATGCAGTGCCATAAGCACTATCATAACTAATACCAAGAAAACATTTATTCTAAATGCACTTTTTACAATTGTTTCTAGCGAATAACTAGCACATATAGTAAATAGTACAATTACAACAAAGTTAAGTGCCATACTTCCATTTAACATTAAGGATACCATAGCAAGTGCCATTGCAAAAAAAGCTTTCTTATCAACTATAAATTTCCCTTTTAAAATCCAGCCAGCAAGTAATAAGCAGATTGCTCCTATACGAAATATTGTTTTCATTGTGTCCATAGTCAATGCATTATAGAGCATGTAGTTCATTCCCAATAAAAACAATGGTATATCTAAAAAAACAAATTGTTCCCATGCATTTTTTCTTATCGTCATATAAATGGCCTCCAAAACTCAAAGAGCTATAAATCAAATGCTTTTTTGTATTCCCGTCTGATTTCTTCTAAATTAACTTTATTATTTATATATTTCTCAACAGCTTTTATTTGCTTTTGATTATCATCAGGTTTTTGATCTATAACACTTTGGATAGCTTCTACGAATTCTTCTCTATTGCCCAACGGAATGGCCCATCCTGCTTTTGCTTCATTAATATCCGACCATGGAGTTTGATCACTGATTATTACTGCTGTTCCAACCGATAATGCTTCCGCAATTACATGTCCATAGTTTTCACTAAACGTAGGAAATAAAAATGCATTATATAAGCTAAATATTTCGTGAACTTTTTCATGGCTTACCAGTCCACAATAATTAACTGTTATATTTTGAGGCAATTCATGTATCTTTTTCTTACATTGTTTCCAATATTCCTCATCTTCTATCGGTCCATAAATATCAAATACAACCTTTCCTTTAATATCTTTCATATACTCAATTGCACTAATCAAATTTTTCTTTGGATGTATTCTTGAAACAAATACAAATTTTCCCTCACCACTTTTTTTGAGTTCATGTATATATTCTTTTTCTGGAATTGAAGGGATATTCGTCAGAAAATGAATTTTTTTGCTATCCGCTTTTAAATATTTTATAATTGCTGCTGATTCTTCTTCACTCGTAGATTGATACGCTATATTCCTCACTAGATTTTTCATTTTTAAATATGCAATATATGGTATCTTCTTATATTTCTTTTTAAATGCTCCAGCACACAGTTCTCCCCTAGGTGCTAACACAACCTTTAAAGAATACTGTTTTGCCAGTTCTAAACAAGGTAAAACACAGCTTTGGAATAATCCCTGAAGATACAGCACATCTGGTTTTATTTCTAATATGACTTTTTCAAATTCAGATTTTTTATAACTTTCATCACTTACATATTTAACATAACAGTTATCTCTCTTCGTCCAAATTCCAGAATCAATTCCCTCATACGGTACACTTTCATCTTTATCATGATTTTTAGTGACTATATAGCATTCATCTTCCCGAAAAAGTGAGCAAAAATTATTTACGCTCACAGGAGGACCTCCGTACTTTTGCCCTGGAAAAAATCCTCCCATTACTATTAATATTTTCATTTTGATACCTCACCAAACATATTATTGTATTCAAATATCAACATACTTTAAACATCTCCAGCAATACCAAACTCAAACATTATTTCCATCCAATTGATTTGTTGATATTCTTGTATGTCATATTTGCTGTATAATTTTTCATTAAATATTTTGTTTCATTCGTTTTCATTTCGTTTAAATCTGCCTCTAACGCTTTCTCAACCAATTCAGAAAACGCTTCAGTATCATTACTTTCACACCACCATCCAAAACCACCTTGAGAAATTACTTCACCAATATCTGTATTTGGATCAGTAGCTGCAAGTACTGGAAGTTTTGCCTGCATATAGCTTAATAAGCGACTTGGAAAATTAGGAATGGTAAATCTATGGTCTAAGAAAATAAGTCCCACATCGCAAGCCGCAACCATTCGATCATAATCATCTTTTGGCAATTTACTCATTAGCTTCATATTCTCTGGCTTTTCAGTATTAAAAAATTCCTGCAATTTTTCAAATTCTGTACCACCTCCAACTATCAAGAAATATGCATCACTATTTTTTTTCTGTTTTTTAAGGCATTCTATAATAAAAGGTATTCCTTGTGGTTTTCCTAAATTACCACCATAAACAAATACTACCTTGTCCAACGGAATATTATATTTTCTTCTCAATTCGTTTCTTTCTTCAGGAGAAATACTCATATCCTGTGGTTCAATACAATTCGGACAAATTTCAAGTTTACTTGAACTAATCTCTGGATTGTGTTTAAGCACATAATCTACATTTGCCTGACTCATACAGCCAATTCTGTCGGAATAACAATAAAGCTGCTTTTCTTGTTTCCTAAAATATTTGTACAGCACACTCTTTATTCCTGTCTTGCTCATCATTCCAAGATCAACTGCATTTTGTGGGAAAATGTCTTTCAGCATCAAGTAACTAACCGCATTATCTCTTTTTTTAATATATTGAATCACTTTAGCAAAAGAAATTGGAGGAGTTGCATAAAGCACCATATCGAACTTCACAGAAGACCAATATTTCTTAATAGCAGTTATAACCTGATGTTCGATTTCAATCAGAGTTATTCCCTTTCTAACAGAATTAACATTAAAGTATCCACCGATTTTCACTTGTAAAATATCACATCCAGTTTCCTTTAATACAGAAGTTTCAATCCCATATTTTGATTCTACTAGTGTAACAACATATACATGATGCCCATCTTTCACATAATTTCTAAGAATATCAGCATAAAAATCATGTACATTAATTGTTTTATACTTTATAAAACTCAAAAATAATATATTTTTCATAGTTGTACTCTTTCTTAATTACATTCATTTCTTTTCCACTTTAGCTTTTCGGATTTCGTCTAAACGTCCTTCATCAACGCTATCAACATTTACATCTGATCTCTTAAATACATAAGCAACTGTCATAAAAATAATCTTTACATCAAAAGCAAACGATATATTTCTGACATATTCTACGTCAAGTGCCAGCCGTTTATCCCAATCCAAATTATTTCTACCATTAACCTGTGCCCAACCTGTTAAGCCAGGTCTAACATCATGCCGGTGCTTTTCTTCCTCTGTATACCAAGTCAAATAGTACACTCTTAAAGGCCTTGGTCCCACTATCGACATATCGCCTTTTAATATGTTAATCAACTCCGGCAGTTCATCCAAAGATGTGGCACGCAAAATACGTCCATACTTATTCAATCGGATAGAATCCGGAAGTAGATTTCCATTTGAATCTTTTCGATTGTCCATGCTTCTGAACTTTATTAATTTAAAAACCTTCTCATCTTTTCCGGGACGCTCCTGAGTAAAGAATGGATTTCCCTGCATAAAAACCGCCCCTAAAATAATAAGAACAAGAAGTAATGGAGAAAGAACAATCAATGCGCATAAACTTAATGTAAAATCAATTACCCTTTTAAAACATTTTTCATACATATATGTAACCCTTTATCTTCCACTTATTTAATATTGAAGTAAACTTTGGGATCATCAAAGATTTCTTCGCTTTCCAAAATAATAGGTTCAACATCAACATCTCTGAGAAATATGTAGGGTTTATCGTAATGATGATACTGATCTCTTACCACATTATTGCAGTTTCCATCTTCCATGATTCTGATTGTATCCTCAATCAGATCAAATCCAACATGAGCCATAACACCAGCATATGCCATATGGCGAATATTGATTTCCGTAACCTTCATTTCTCCATTTTTATCTTCTTTTAAATCAAATGATAAAATTCCATGTGCTGGTACACCTAATTTTTTCTCCAAATATTTGATACATTCGTCACAGAATTTATTAATTATATCTTCATTAAGGAAACGTGCAAAATGCGTATTTCCAGTAACATGCGATGGAGCTGTATTTGCCATAACATATTCAGCACATTCCAGTGCAGCTCCTTTTACATATTCGCCATCGTAATAAAGCATTTCATTTGCCAGATGTCTTCCTGTAAGGAATTCGCTTACTGTAAATTCAGGAATATTCGCATTTATAAATAACCAACTTCTATAGCTGCTAATGTCATCCAAACGCAAAGAACCTAACCCACCAGTTCCTTCTGTTGCACGAATCCAACATGGAAATCCTATTTCATTTTCAACATCCTCAAATCGTGGGTTTTCCTGAGTAACTTTAATTGTTTTCGGTATAAAATCTGTACCTTCCAGAAGATCAGCCATTATAGACTTGTCCCTCAATGATTCCGATAACAGCTTACTTCCCATAAACACTGGGCATGGGAATCTGCCTTCTCTTTCGTAATATGCTCCCCATTCTACAATTTCACTTTCCGGCTGAACGAAAGCATAATCAATATGTTTAGCCTCTACAAGTTTTTCAATCCATGTAAAATATTCCGAATCAGTGCATCGTGGACAAATATAGTATTCATCTAAAAGGCCTTTCATAAAAAAGCCCATAGCTTTCTTTTCAATATCACACCCTATAATTTTATAATCCGGATGATTTTCTCTAATAATTCCTGTAATTGAACGTGGTGTAAGTCCACCTATCCCTGTAACTAATACCGTTTTTCCCATAACTATTTTTCCTTTCATTCTCTGTATAAAATGTTATTCAAAACATTTTTTTATTACTTCAATAATTCTATCCTGCTCATCAGGAGTCATCTTGTTATCACTAGGCAAGCATAAACCTCTATTAAAGATATCCATACCAATATCTGCGACACTGCCTTCTATATAGGCATTAGATCTAGCTCTACCATTACCATCTCTACCTACAAATGGATTTAAACGATAGATAGGCTGCATATGCATAGGTTTCCATATAGGTCTTCCTTCTGCATTAATAGAAGCGATAGCTTCTAGTATTTCAGTAGGACAAGTCTTTCCATGTTCCTTTACATAACATACATCTTGTTCTCCTCTTATCTGTTTACACATTGCTTCTTCATCAATGATTAAACATGATAACCAGTAGTTAGGTTCACTATTTTCTAAATCCATAGGATTCATAGATATAGGTAATCCTTTAAAACCTTCCTTATATCTTTCATAGATTGCTTTCTTCTGGGCAATATGTTCATCAAGATATGGTAACTGTCCTCTTACTACACCAGCTACTACATTACTCATACGATAGTTGTATCCTAGTTCTTCATGCTGATACCAAGCTGCATTCTCTCTAGCCTGTGTAGACCATTTACGTACCTTATTAGCTGCTTCTTCATCATCTGTTAAGAAACATCCACCAGCACTACCTGTAATGATCTTATTACCATTGAATGAGATAGTATTGAACTTACCAAATGTACCTGTTTCTACACCTTTATATGTAGCACCCATAGATTCTGCTGCATCTTCTACTAAGATTGCATTATGTTTATTAATAATTTTATTTAGTTCATCAATCTTCCCTGGAGTACCATATAAGTGTGCTATTACTACTACCTTAGTATCTGGATATAATTCAAATGCTTTTTCTAGTGCTATTGGATCCATATTCCAAGTATCATATTCAGTATCAATGAATACGGGTTCTCCACCTTCATATACAATAGGATTTACTGTTGCATCAAAAGTCATATCGGAACAGAATACTTTTTTACCTTCTAATGCACCATGTCCTACCTTAGGCATACCATATGCAGCTAGACCAGCTAGTTTCATAGACAAATGTAAAGATGCAGTACCACATGATAAAGCAACTGCATGTTTACAACCCATATACTCACAAACCATTCTTTCTACTTCATTAATATTCTTACCTACAGTAGACATCCAGTTTGTTTCATAAGCTTCCTTAACATATTCAATTTCTGGTCCATGCATAGTAGGACTGCTTAACCATACTTTTGATTCAAACTTCTCAAATTTATTCTTCTCGTTAAACATGATTTATTCTCCCTTCTTATCTTCTACATACAGCACTGTTCCCTGCTCAGTAACTGTGTTTTTATCAACTATACTTGTAGACTTCACAATAGTTCCTGATCTTAATGTGCTTCCATCACCTATGAAGCAATATGGCTCTATTACAGTTCCTGCACCAATGACTGTTGATGAGCCTATAGTTGTCTTACAGCCTATAACTGCTCTTGGTTCTACAATAGAACCAGGCAATAAGCTTGATGATGGAGAGACAGTAGAATCCTTATGGAATAAGACAGGAACGTTGAATAACTCTTCTAGTTTCTTATTCCACATCAATCTTTCTTCTCCGTCATCACATGCAGCTATTGCGCAGTTGTATTCTGGATAGAAGCTTGATAGTTCATCTAATCTTCCTATTCCATCTTCTCTATCGTTATCTACAAAAGAGATAGTTTCAAAGCATTCCATTGACTCTGCAATCTCTTTTACATAGTCTCCATAACGCTTAGAAGCTACGATTAGTAATTTATTTCCCATTTCATCACACTCCTTACTCTTTAGTACGTCATAGTTGCACTAGTATGAGTGCTATTAGTCCATGTATTACCTAAATCCCATATAAAACCTATGTCATCTAGTTTTTCTTTATGTTCTGATGGCATCTTACCTAGCTTATAGTTTCTTCTTTGACGGATAATCCAATCAGAGAGTTTTTTTCCATTAGAAGTAAGGTAATTAACCGGAATGTTTAGATTGCCAAATTCTTCAGAATACTTCTTAGCTTCTTCATACATAGACCACCAGAGATTGTCTTTCCTTCCAACTTCTTCCATAGGCAGTGTTTTTAACATCTGTACTTGGTGTTCAGTTAACTTACCACTATCCATAGCTTTCTTCTGAGAAACAATCCACTTACCTAGCCATACTCCTTGGATTACTTCCTTTTGAGAAATATTGATATTCCCATGTTCTTCATAATATTGTTTAACTAAGTTAAAACGAGATTCCCAATTATCTGGATTCCAATTCATACCTACATTTGTAAGTCGTTTAATACGATCTTCAGAAATCTTATTATTCTTATAAAGACTTCTTTGTCTTTGAATCCATATACCTAAGGGAAAATCTGTTGTAGTTCTATAGTTCTTAGGAACACTTAAGTTTCCATATTCTTCTGAATAGTTCTTAGCTTCAATAAATCCGTTTTCCCAGATACGATCCACTCTATCCATCCAGTCCATACCAATTGAATCTAATTTTTTGATTTGTTCATCAGTTAAAGAATTAGTTTTATTAAGCTGTCTTTGTCTTAATACCCAATTTCCAAGATGTTTCCCATCTTTTGATTTAAAGTTAGTAGGAACATCTAAATTTCCATGCGCTAAATAATATTCTTTAGCTAAACTGAAATTCTGTTCCCAGAAATAATCTAATGAATCCCAAATCATTCCTATATCATCTAATTTTTGTATTTGATTTTCAGTTAGTTTTCCAACTATAGTACCTTTACGAATAGCTTTTTGATTATTAAGCCAACTACCTAATGCATAACCTTCTTCAGTAATGTATCTTGCAGGTACTTCTAAGTTTCCATTTTCTTGGTAGTACTGTTTAGCACTTGCATAATACATCTCCCAAGTTGCAGTTAAAGCATCATTGAGTTTTTCAAATAGTTCTCTACAGTTTCTTACTTCATCAATAATCTTGAATTTTTCATTGATGATTTTATCTGCTTCTCCTAGAGAGCGATAATAGGAAGTAGCTACTTGCATTTCTTCTTTAATAGAATCAATACTATAGATATTTTCAATGTTTAGTACGACATCAAAGATGACCGCATTTGTTTTCTTACTTGCAGACAGTGCTCTACCAATTTGCTGTTTATAGATTATTGGAGAAACTGTAGGTCTTAATAGAATTACTCCACTAATGTCATCTACATGAATACCTTCATTTAATGCATCAATACAATAGAGAAGCCTTAAGTGATTATTATCATTATCTTCTTTGAAGTCCTTAAATGCTTTGTCTGCTCCTGGATCACTTGAATATACAGAGTACATATGTGGTTTTTTATCTACCTTTGAGAACCATTCTGTATGTTTCATCATTTGATCCATATGTTCCTTGTTAGAACAGAATACTATGTATTTACCATGCGGATCAGTCATATGTTTTTTGAATATGACATCTAATCCTTCGGCTTTTTCTAATGTTCTTCTTAACTCTTCCAGACATTTTTCAGCATTGTCTCTAGCTACTTTACTTTTTGTTTTCTTTACTCTTCTTTCGTACTTTTCCAATGTGTTCTGGTAGTAATACATTGATAATACATATTTAGGTGGGTTTAGTATTCCACGTACTATTGCTTCACCTAAACTCATTTGAGAGGCTATTTTGCCATCAAATAATTCCTGTGCCATATCTCTTTGGTTATCTAAGTAACGAATATTGGTTGCAGATAAACCTAAGACTGGAACATCTAAATAAGTAAATAAGAGTTGTTCTACACCCTTTTGCCAATATGTAGCTCCAGCACGATGATATTCATCAAGAACAATATAGTCAGGATGTATTGCTTGTACCTCTTCTTTACTCATCCCCATGAGCTTGGCATAAGTAAAGAAGACAATATTATTAGGTTTGTAACCATTTGTAGCTTGATATAGATTCTCTAGCTGAGTAGAGAAAATATATTCAGAAGGAGATAACCAACAGATTATTTTATCAGGATGATCTTCACATAACTTAAATGCGATAAATGATTTACCTGTCCCTGTTGGATGAACAATGGCTGCTTTTTTAGTATCTTTAAGCATATTAACTGCTAAGTCATATGCTTTTTGGTTATGAGAATACAGCTTAATCATTGTCTAATCCCCCTCTTCTTTTTGTATGTATGTAATAGTGGTGAATATAAACAAATTCTGTAAAACAGTATTTGGTTCACAAGGTATACTTTTCGTAACAAAAGAACTTCAAAATAAAAGCGGAAAATGGTATAATTTTCTGCGAATATAAATAAATATCTTATTATTTCTATTTAATAAAAAAATGGCACGAAAGGTATACTTTTCGTGCCATTGTATTGCTTTTAAATCAATAATTACTAAGAATTAAATCATTATGTAGGAAAGAGATGATATATTAAAGGTATATTAAGATATCAAAAACTACTTTTTACTCAACAGAATATAGGGTCATATATAAGATCTGAGAGCAATTCCGATTCTTTTTCAGGAGAATATTTCAATCAGATAGAAAAAAATTTAAAAAGCATCCAGTTCATAGATACCTTCTTTGAAAATAGCGAGGGGCTATAAAGTAGTAAATCATTTGTTAAATTAAATTTACTAATCTAATAGCAACATTTTTTAAACTTATCTTTCATTTTTAATGTTAACGAAAATATATCGTTGTCAAATATCGATAACATAATATCTATGAGATGAGCTGTGTATTATTATTCCATTTTCTAATTTATCCGGAATATTAACTTCTTCTATTTTAAACATATTATATTTCATAAGCATTTCAATATATGCCCAGATCTCATTGAAATCCGATTCAGAGTATTTATCTGAGCAATATACAATATCTTCTGTGATTGAATACGACTCATTTCTATAATTATTGAAGAACAATTCCTTTTCAATGTTTTCTTTAAGAGATTTCACAAATGCTGAATTTTTTAATTGACGCTCATATGAAAAATTTGTTAGTGATTTTCTATTAAATTTAAATTTCTTATATTCTGCGTACGCTTCTCCCCAATAGGGTAACAAATCATATTCTTGTAATATTTCATAAAAAACGATCATCATATTATGAAGATCCTGAAACTCTTTGTCACTCATAAAGTCTATATCAGAAATATAAAAATGCGTTTCATTATTACGCAATTTTTTTAACGTTTTCAATTCATTAATTATGTACGTGCCTTTGTCTCCATAAAACTCAGAAAAGAGTTCTTTTTGTATTACTATGATATCATTAAAACTAATGCTAACAAATTTATCCCTGTCTGTAGTACTGATGTTACAAAAGTACTGATTTAAATCAGTCGATGAGAGATAGTCCTTAAGTGGTTGACCATTTGAATCACAATGTTTAACTTCAGCGACACGATAATCTGTAACATTAAGCATTTGTTGCTTCACAAATAATTCAATCGCATTTTGAAGTGAATTAACAAAATGCTTTTTATTAGCTAGAGTTGCTTTACCAGCAATAATTTCATCGCAATAATATATTGCTGATGCCCATGACTCTAATGCATTTTCAAGTAAAATCTTTTTCATTTATTCAACACTCCTTTTTCATTTCAACTAAATAAAGAAAGACTCATTTAAGGAATTCCCATAATCTTACATTATCCATAACTTACATAACTATGTTGATTTACCATTTTGAGACAATACGGTACATCTTGACTTATCAAAAGCTATGAATTAATTCATATAATTCAAAGATTTTTTATGTATGTTATCTTTTAAACTATACTTAATCTACATCTATTTACAATTTTCTATATACCATTCTTCCATACTGGTATTTACAATATCTCCTTCATAATAATTCACACATGCATCAGTAAACCTATAAAAAAAATTTTTGTTATGCTCATTTAAATTGTTATAGATGGCACTTGAAATCACAATTACCTTTCTAGAATTTCTGCCTGCCTTATTACATAAATGACATGCAGAATTAACTACATCTCCCATCCAGATTACATCATTAATTCCACTACCTGAATATCCAGCTTTAACCATTAATGCTCTTCCATCGTCAATGCCTATTCCAACGGATATCTCTGAATAACCCTTTTTTCTTAATTTATAATTAAGTATTTGTATCATACTATTTAGTATTGCAGCCACTGATACAACATTATCAACCTGCCTTTTATAAGGAGTCTCAAAAACTCCCCATACGCAATCACCATTAATATTAATTTCTTTACAATCAGCTTCTGAGTTCATAATCGCAACACATTCTGATAAAAATGCTCTATACATTTTTGCTAATGTTGGTCTTTTATGCTCATCAGTCATATCTGATGATCCTACAATATCAATAAATATTGCAGTAACGTTTACATAATATCCATTTTTAAACGTTAAATCACTTCTTGAAGGAATAGAATCTTTATCACTGTAATTATCATTACTAGCATTTAATATTTCGTCCATTCTTTCTGAACTTTCCTTTACATCATAAGGCATTGTATGATTTGCTTCCATGGTTATCGTCCTCCCTTATATTAATTGAAATATCATACATATAAACCATAAAATAACAGTAGCTAATAAATATTTCATTCCTCTGTTGTACCATTTTGCTTTTAAACTACATAAAACAGAATTAGTATGTATCTGTTCTTCTAAGTCATTTATTATATCTTGTTCTTCCATATCTTTTACAGAACTCTTATAATTAACCAATGTCATATTTCCAATAGAGCCAAAAAAGAATACTGATTGTGCATTACTAGGATTATTAACTCTTGCAATAATGGATAACATAAAACATAGAATAGATATAAAACTAGATAAATACAATAATGCTACTAGTAGAGCACCAATAAGATCTCCACCAGATAATACTTGAAGATTAGAAACTTCTGCTATTCTTTTAAATATACGAGGCATACCCTTATCAAATATTACACTTATCAATGCACCAGATAGTGCTAAAGAAAATGAAACCTTAGTATCTATATTTCCAATCCATGTATTTATGATACCTAGTGTTTCATAAGCATCCTCTTTATCAAATGCCAACTTTTGTTGATGTTGATTACCCTCTTTTAACATAGTTTAAAATCCCCTTAATTTATGTATTTGTTCTTCATAACTTTTTATACGTTCATAACTGATTTTATTGTTTTTAAGGTTATTCTCCATTTCATTAATAACTTGATAACCAAGATTTTGATTACATGCCCACTTAAAAGTTGATTCGTTGATATCAACCCATATATAATTTTTCTTTGCCATACTAACCATATATTCATAAGACTCCCTATATTTCTTAAAATAAGCATATATATCAATAAACTCAGGAACACTGTCATTTATTGTATCTTCATCAAATCCCTGTTTCTTTCCCAATTCATGATAAAATTCCTCTATTGCTTTCCATCTGTCTAGACCAATATTTTTTATATAATCATATTCATAACAAAATGATCCATGTATTATTTCTTTAACGAACGCATATGTTTTCTGAATTTGCTCTTTTAGTTGCTCTTCTGTCTTTTTCTTATCATCAGTTGCTTCCATTTTTTCATCAAATTCATTTAAATATTTTGTACGTAATTCATCATTCTCTTTCTTCAACTTATCTTTTAAAACAGCTAATTCTCTTTCTCTTTTAATCAAATCCTTTTGCAATCTTTCGGTTTCTCTAATACCATCAGCTAATCCAGCAAATGTATCTGATTGTACAGTAGTATCTTCTTCCATTTTAACTGGATTCACTAAATCTTCTGAAAAGTCTAAGTAGTAATCTTTTGCGACATATCCTTGAAATAACTTTGATCCTTTATATTTTGCTGATCTGATAAACTTGTCTTTATATTCTTCTGATAGTTGAGTAAATACATTATCAGAAATAAATATTTCTCCACCAGAAGCTATATCTGAATACTTACTTGCATAATTAGTTGTATTGCCAACCCATACACAATCGACTTCATTTTCTCTATTGTCATCATTTTCTAATCCATACATACCAACCTGAGTTACAAGAACCTTTCCATAATCAATTCCAATACCACATTCAATGATCTTACCATTCACATTACTTTTTAGGTATTTATTTAAACTATAATCAATCATAGTCAATAAACTTCTAGCTGCATTAATTGCTTTATCTGATGCACTATCAACAATGTTTCCTTTATCATCTGTTGAATCAATAAATACTCCCATAATTCTGTCACCTAGGAGTTGTCTTGTTACTCCACCATTTTTTCTTACACAATCAACAGCCATTCTCATGAAAGAGCGATATATTTTAACCATACTCTTTGCCTGACTATTCTCTGTTAAATATGTTGATTTGCGAATATCAATAAATAGTATAGCTGCTTTTATTGAGTAAGATTTATTATTATCTTCTAATTGCTCTATTGTTGGTGGTAATTCTGAATTTATTTCTATTTCATTAACAGCCTGCTCTGTTATTTTTTTAATTCTATCATCTAATTTGTCAAAATCTGTTTTTGAGAATCCCATATATAATCTATATCCTCCTTTATATTATGAGATAGGTACCATATGTATTTAATTGTTACTCATCAATTATATAATATTTTCTTGTCTTTCGATAGTTTGAAAACAATCTGTTTCATCATATTAGGGAGGAAGTAAAGGTATCTATTAATTGACTTTTTGCAAATAATGGAATTTATTATAGCTTCTGAAACAGATTTTAAGCATAACAATGATTCAGATTAAATACTACGCAGATAGACAGTTGAATAAGGATCAGATTGAGAGACTTGCAACGAATGAATATATGAATAGACATGAGAATCTCATTATAGTTAGTGCTACAGGAAGTGGTAAATCATATATTGCATGTGCACTAGGTGTAGAAGCATGTAATGCAATCCTGAAGGTAATGTATGTAAGACTTCCTGACTTATTAGCTGAATTAGATCTTGCAAAGGTTCAGGGAAACTGCAGAAAGAGAATAAATCAATACATAAAGTGTGATCTTTTAACACTGGACGAGTGGCTGTTAATAGGGACTAATAATGCCGAACAGCAGGATATTCTTGAAATACTAAAAAAGAGATATCGTATCCTTTCAACAGTATTCTGTTCTCAGTTTGATGTTGCAGGATGGTACAGTAAGCTTGGGGGGGAGATAGCTGATACAATAATGGATAGAATAATATCAAAATCACAGACAATAAAAATCTTTGGGGATAAGTCAATGAGAAGCAGATAAACAAAAATAATCCTGACTGTACTTTATTTACAGTCAGGATTTTAGGTGGTCAAGTTCATCGGAATAATTGGTCAACCCCCGTCGGAATTTTATGAAAATGGTTAGTTGGTCAAGAGCATCGGAACACTTGATCAACACAATCGGAATGAGTGATCAATTAAAGTTGAATGATCACCATAGATATATCTGTCTTGATTGTCACAAATCTTTTAGTGATAGAACTCATACCTTATTCTACTGGTCTCATTTCACTTTGGAACAGTGGTTTTATTTCATTGAACTAGAACTATATAAGATGAAGCACAGGTCTTGGGAACAAGCAAGACAACCTGCTTCTATATGCGTCATAAACTATATCATGCAGCATCTGAAATCATGGGTCATCAGAAATTATCAGGTGAAGTTGAAATAGATATACAGTATAAAAGCATCAACCTAAAGGGAACACGCCCTCAGTATATCCCCAGATACTCAAAGAAAAGAGGTAAACAAGCCGCATATAGAGGAATATCTCATCATAAGGTTGCTATTGTATATGCTACAGATGAAAATGATCATATGAAGATGCAGGTATCAGTTCTTGGAAGTGAGTCATTCGATAAATATAAGGCGAATAAAGAATACTTTGATGATGTAAAAAAGTTCATATCAGATTCAAAGGTAAGCATACAGCAATTTGCCAACTATCTTGAAGCAGTAAACAATAAGATAAAGACATCTCCCTTAGAAGAGAGATATCTTACTGATGACGGAAAATCATTAGGTTCAATCAACGAGATGATGACAGAAGTGAGTTCAATGATACAGACAACTAGAGGAGTTGGAATCAGATATATACAAGGTTATCTAGATTTTCTACTTCTTAAGAAGCAGGTTAAGTAAAAGTTCAAGAAAAAGGAAATGGCTTCTGAAATTCTTAGAATGATTATAGATACCGAGGCTTTCAGTAATGAAATGGTAAGAGCTACACCTATGCCCATTTCACTTAAGGAAGCATATTACGAGTATCGTTATGGGATTTTTGCTGAATAAGATAACCTAAAGCAACAATTTACTTAAAAAGAGCGAATATTTTTGAATATTAATCTAAATACACCCTTCGTATTCTTTTTCCTATATCACACACCACTTCATATCCAATGCTTTTTATAAGCTGTGCCATATCCTCTGCAGTAAACACTTCATTTTCTGATTTTCCAAGTAGAATAACTTCATCATATTCTTTAGCCTCTGGTATATGCGTAACATCTACCATAAATTGATCCATGCAAATTCGTCCAACAATAGGAGCTTTTTTACCATGAATCAAAATATATCCCTTAATTGAGAGTAATCTATTATACCCATCGGCATAGCCTATAGGAATAGTTGCAATGCGCATTTTATTTTTTACTCTATAAGAACGTCCATAGCCAATTGTAGCATCTGGTTTAACCGTTTTAATCATTGAAATAACTGATTTCCATTCCATTACAGATTTAATTCCTTTAGGAAGTATATTTGTATTGTCTGGTTTTAACCCATATAATATTATTCCAAGACGATTTAAATTACTAATATGATCATGATACCATAACCCACCAGCTGAATTTAGTGAATGAATGTAAGGTAAATTCAAATCACTTACTGATTGTATAACTTTTTTAAATTTTAATTGCTGTTAATTTGTAAATTCTTTTTCTGCTGAATTATCAGCCACAGATAAATGTGTAAACAGACCCGTTAATATCAACTTTTTTGATAGTTCTCTTATATCGTTTTCACATTGTTTAATATTATCTGCATTCAGTCCTATTCTATTCATTCCAGCATCTATTGCATATTGACATTTTTTTGTATCTAGTTTCGATTATATCATCAGCGTATTTTTTTGAAAGAATAGCTTGTGTAATATCATATTTATACAATATGTTTGTTTCATCTATAAGAGTATATCCCAAAACTAATATTTGACCTTTACTTCCAGTATTTCTTAATTCTACAGCTTCCAACACATTAGAAATAGCAAAATTTTTTATCCCCTCTTTTTGTAGTTCTATTGAAATTCTTTATGCCCCATGCCCATAAGCATCTGCTTTTACTACTGCCATAATGTCACAAGAATCTTGAACATATTTTAAATATATTCTTAAATTATTTCTTAAAGCGTCAATAGAAATAGTAACCCATGAACGTTTAAGAATTTTTTATGCATTTTTATACCCCCCCTTAAAGCAAATGCTATTTAAACGTATAAATCAATTTAACAAGTTTAGATATTATAATATATATGATTATATCGTTATTTAATCAATTTGATTTATTAATCAACTTTATCAATATTCTAACAATTCTTTTCATCAATAGAATATCACTTAACGCAATGATTATAAATATAAGTACTGTAACAAATATAGACAAACTACCTTTATAACATGAAAAAATAACAGAAACAACCAATGAAACAAATTGAATCCAAAATCTTTTAAAATCAATTGTTATATCTATAAATCTACACACATCAAACATTCTGATCATCATTATTACAAAATAACTCAATGCAGTAGCAATAGCAGCACCCATTCCACCAAATTTTGGAATTAAGATTAGATTAAATACGAAATTAATAATTGCACCAGCTATAGTTGAAATCATTAGCATTTTATTATTCTTAATTGCATTGTAAAAAGTTCCAAAATAAGTTGAAATGCATCCAAAAGTCGCCGCCAACAATAACAATGGTACAAACTTCCATGCTGCATAAAACTCTGATTGCAATAATATTTTACAAATAAGTTTATTGACTATTAAAAGTCCAGCACAGGCAAATGTACAGAAGTAAACATACCCTCTAAATATATTTGAAAAGAATTTACTATTGTCTATAGCATCAATTTCTGTCGCTGTAGAATATTGCCATGCTTGTTGAAAAATCGAAGTAACTAAATTTATCATTGCGGGCAATTTACTTGCAGCTGTATATAGTCCAGTAATACTAGCACCCCAGTAATATAAAACTATATATCTGTCAGAGAGACTGTTTACCCACCAAGAAAGCATGTTTGGAATATTAGGTAAACTATACTCTAGCATTTCTTTTAGAGTTACTAGATTAAATTCGTTAAATCTAACATACTTATATTCTTTTGAAAGAATATAAGCAATAATTCCACTAAGACCATATCCTATTGAAAAAGATAAAAGATATGATTCTACTCCTCCTTTAAATACTACTAAAAGTAATACATTTGATATTATTAGTAATAATGAATTTAGAACACCATAAAATGAATATCTTTTTACATGTCCTAAGCCTCTAGCAAATTGAATTGTTAATTTATAGAAGGTTGTTGTAACAAATAACAACATAAAGAATAATGCATACTTGTAATGCAAAATGAAGAACCAAATCAAACATCCGATAATTACTAAAAAATCACCTATAATTGTAATAAATAATGCATCAACAAATATTGTTGAATGATCACTATTTTCATCAATTGCAAATCTATATAATGCTTCAACAATACATAAGGTAGCAATTGGTAGAACTATCTCAATTGAGTTGTTAAGTAGTTCTGCAACACCATATTGTTCTGTAGTCAATACTGATGTGTATAATGGCATTAAGAAAAATGAAATTAACTTTACCAATATATTACCTATAGCAAATACAACAGTATTTGATGCCAATACTTTATATTTAGATTCCATTATTCAAACTGCCTTTTCCATTCAGCAATTTTTTCAAAATCCAAACCTGTTATTTTAGTTTCCCACTCACTATTAATCAAATTGTCTAATGAATTAATGATTTCAGTTCTCTTAATACATTTAAAAGAATATGTAGTTGACATTTCTTCTGCACGATAATCTATAGAAATAATAATAGTTCTACATTTATGTTGAAGTGCAAAAATTCCACCATGTAATCTGTTACCTACATAATCAATATCCTCATTTAAAATTTGATCATAAGCAGCTAAGTTAGGAGCTATGACTTTAATTTTTTCAGTATTTTTGAAACGTTTTAAATATTCAGCGTCTCCTAAACTTTGTGGCCAATAATATACTTCTTTATAATTATTAATTAGTATGTTAATCATTAATTGATCATTATGTTTATCACTTTCATAACTAGTCAAAGTAAATATCACTTTATCACTTTTTTTAGATGGTATTTCAGTACAAAATTCGGGAGTTAAACCCCATAAAGTAGGACAACCTGTATTCCATGCTTTAAAACCCATTTCTTCTAAAAATACTTTTGTTTTTTCATCTCTAACACTATGCACATAATCATGTGATAGTACTTTATTAAAAAATCTTTTAGTGTAATTTGTTGTTTTCTTACTATTAATTCCAATACCTGTTCCAACACATATTGTTCCTTGGGCAATCTGTGTATTTGGCAAAAATAAATTCCACGCAGGTTCTGGTCTTAACATGTTTGTATATAATATATTCGTTCCACATAAAAACTTATAATCAGCATTTGCATATATGCTGTTTTTTTTCATAAGTAGATTTTGCCACCAATGAAAACTTGGTGTATGAGTGGGAAATGTCATAATGTAATTATCATTATAAATTTCAGGCCAATTTTTTTTGATTGAATAATTAATTATTTCATCGCCTGTATTAAGCGTCGCCACTCCTGTATCAAACATTAAAACTGATTTCATATTTAAACTCCTTTAATTTATATTGAGAATATTTATTTCCAAAAAAACTTATATGGGATAATTGCGTTCCACTGTGGTCTAAAGAAAAGTATCGCAAGATTATAAACAATAATAAATGATGTAATTATGAAATACCATATTGTTCTTTTCCTGTTATCTTTGATAGTAAACAGAATATTTGATATTGTTATAATAGAAAATAACCAATAGTATTGCACCATTCTATCCAATATAGACGCTCTTGTAGCAATAAATGACAATCCAGAAGCAATTATCAAAAATAACAATTGTGTATCTAAATCACAATAAAGGAAATTATAACTATCACCAGACTTGTTATTTTCTGAATTAGATCTATATCCTGTAAAAGCAGCTAATAAAAGAATTAGACATGGTATAATAGCATTAATGAAATCTACCATATTATTTGCTGAAGTTGCATCAGTTGTTAAATAATGCGAATAATATGCAGGCATATGACTTAATATAATATTCAACAAAGGTCCAAATAATATATAAACACATACAATTGAAATTACTATTTTTATAATTCCTTGCTTTTCAATTTTCATTTTTGAAACTGGTAACGCAAAAAGAAAAATTAAAGCTGAAAAATGAAATGTACTTGCTAATAAGGTTAGTGCAATAAATTTAATATTTTTCTTCTCTTTTAAATATACATAAGCAACAAAAATTATAGATACTGCAATACTCTGACGTAACCCACTTAGAAAGAAATAATAAAACCTCAAACCAACAAATAAAAATAAACTATACTGCCAATTTATTGAATTCCTATAAATACCATAGCATATACAACTAATACAAATTATAGCGGTAATAATAAATAAAGCTTGGTAAGAATTGAAGAAATACCCTATAAATTTAGCATATATTTGATAGCCTTTTTCAAAACGTGATGATTTATCTATTAAGGATGGTAATTTTTGTAATCTACTAAAGAACTCAATATAATTTGGGGTATCATTTCCCACTGTTAAATCTTTAAAACCCATTAAACACATTAATACAACTGAAGAGAATACGAATTTGATTTTTCCCCTTCCTTTATAAGCACTACTCAATGCTAAAAAAAGCATTAATCCCGAATATAACGTCATTATCAAGACCTCAATTCTTTATTATGTTTAACAACTTTAGCTGGAACACCAACAACTGTACAATCATCAGGAACATCATCAAGTACAACAGCATTAGCACCAATTTTTACATTATCACCAATTACTATATCTCCCAATAAGCATGCTCCTGTACCTAACACACAGTTTTTACCTACTTTTGGACCCATTCCATTACCTAAAGTAACATGTTGATAAATAATTGTTCCATCACCGATAACAGAATTTTGATGTAGAACAACTCCTATACCATGCGCAAACTCAACATTTTTTCCAATATCAGTTGTATAAGGTATAGAGCAATTAAACTGAAGATAAATGTATCGATTAACTATTTTAGCTATAATTTTTAAATTATGTAGATAACACCATCTCTCAATTCTATAAAATTTCATTACTATTCCATAATTTTTTTTCACGCTCTCCCTCCTCTCATTGATAAATATTTCAATTCCATCCTCTTGGCTTCATTAAGAATATTAAATTCGGTTGTATTAAATTTTTCGCATGCATATATTCTTTCGTGATTTGAACGTTTATTGATCATGATTAGTTTTTGTATCCATTCCTCTTCCTTGAGCGGCAAATAAGTTACATCACCTACATCTGCCTCTCTTGTAATTGTATCTGATACTAAACATTTCATTCCATTTGCCTGTGCTTCTATTACTGCAACTGGTAAACCTTCCTTTATTGAAGGTAATAGTAAGACATCTCCACAATTCAATAATCTTTCAACATCATTTCTTCGACCTGTAAAAATACAATAATCTGCTAATCCAAATTCATTCACTAAATGTTCTACGTCCTTTTTTGTTGGTCCATCTCCCACAAAAATAAATTTATAATCATTCGTTAACGAAATTAATCGTTTTAAGACACACACAAGGAAACTAACATTTTTAATTTTACTAAAATTAGAAACGTGAATAGCAATTCTTTTTCCTTCAATATCAAATTCTTGTGTTAATTGTTTAGCCTGCTCTTCTGAATACATAAATTTTTTTGTGTCTACTGCATTTTTTACTATATATATTTCATTTCTTATACAAAATTCTTTTCCATATAAGAATTCAGATGCTTCCGTAGAGCACGAAAAGAAATGATTAGCATATTTAGTAACATTTCTTTGTAAAAACATCTGAATATATTTTTTTATTTTAATAGGTGATGTCATAGTTGAATGGCTATGTATGATACGATTAGTAATACCATATTTTTTTGCATACTTTAGTGTAAATTCATTTAATGATGGAGAGTGTAAATGTACAACATCATATTCTTTAGAATGTTCTTGAAAAAACTTCTTGATTATTTTAATGCTCTTAACAAAGGTTTTTAGCGATAAAGGATTAGGTAGTATATATACTTTACTTCCTTTTTCTTTTATCATTTTGAGATATGAATCATTTCCCTCCTTAAATGCTAAAAAATCAATTTTCACATTATTAGAATTAATATTCTTGTAAAGATTCATCACAATGCTAGAAACCCCTGAATCTCTAGACAAATTATCTAAAATCATTAACACTCTCATATATTTTCCCCTTTATTTAATCTTTTCGTAATTTTTCTTCTTCAATACACCATAAAACATATTCCAGCATGTATACCATGCAGCTATTAATGCTGGTTTCTCATCACACATATGAAACAAATCATAATGACTCTTAAACTTTCTTCTAAACTTATCATGACTAATACTTACTTTTCTTACTCTATACTTTGCAAGATTCTCTTTAAGAAGATAAGCACAAGTATCTGGTTTCTTATAAAGCTGTAATCTGATTGCATAGTCATTATTCTTCTTAATATCCTTAATCTGAATAAGACCAAACACTTTAGCGTTATACATCATAGTAAGTTGACCAATATAATCATAGTTATACATCTTACGTTTATTAACCTTATTAGGACCAGATACATAAATATTCAATGGTTTAGATTCTTCATCTATCTTTTCATATTCAGTAAATGAAAGACTATAACCATTCTTATTCATAAAATCAATCTGATGTTCTAGCTTTTCTGGCATCCAAAGATCATCTGAATCAAGAAAAGAAATCCATTCACCTTTTGCTTCTCTTAATGCTTTATTTCTTGTAAGTGCTGCACCTGAATTCTTTTCGTTATGTAAATACTTGATTCTTTCATCCTTAAAAGAAGCGACTACTTCATCAGTATTATCTGATGAACAATCATCCACGATTATTAATTCCCAGTTAGTATATGTTTGATCTAATACAGACTGTATAGTTTCTGCAATAAATCTTTCTGTATTCCAAGAAGGCATAATAATCGATACTAATCCATCCACTACTTTTCTATCTTCCATAATATCTAATCGTAATCCTTTCCTAATACAGCTAACACAGTTCTAAACATTGTTGCTATATCCCCAAAAAACGAGAAGTTCTTAATACTATCTAGGTTATATTTCATTTTACCTGGTAGTACTTCTTCTATATATGTTTTATCTACATCTTTAGCTGCATCTAATAGTTCAGCTTCATCTTTATATCTAATACTTGCTTCACTAGTAATACCTGCAGGTAATAATAATGTAGCCATATATTCAGGTTTATATTGTTCAACATATTTCACTGCTTCAGGTCTTGTACCTACAAAACTCATATTACCAGAAATAAGATCTAATACCTGTGGTAACTCATCTAATCTACAACCTCGAAGTTTTGCTCCTACTTTAGTAATACGACTATCATTCCCTACTGTTACAGTAGAACCAATCTTATCTGCATTGCTAACCATTGTTCTAAATTTATGAATCTTGAAATGTTTTCCATAAGTCGTAACTCTTTCCTGTCTATAAAATACAGGGCCTTCAGAATCTAACTTAATCATAATAGAAATAACAATCATAGGAATAGCTAATAAAATAAGTAGAATCAAACCACCTACTAAATCCATGACTCTCTTAAGAAACATACTTACTTTCTTCTTCTGTAATGAATCATAATAGACTCTTACTTCATCATTCTGCATATAATCAGGTAAAGTTTCCCATTTCTTCAACATTACATATATTCCTTTACAACTTCTTTAAAGTTTTCAATCACATACTCTACATCTTCATCACTTAACTTAGTATGTAAAGGTAAAGTAATAAGATTTTCATAATAGGCATATGCATTAGGGAAATCTTTTATATCCCACCCCAAGGTTTTATATGCAGTCATCATAGGTAATGGTTTATAGTGTACATTTGTATTGACACCACGTTCTGCTAATTTAATAATGATTTCTCTTCTCTGTTCATCACCAATACCAGGTATTCTAGTTAAGTATAAATGTTTAGAAGACTCAAAGTCTTTACCCCAATGATTTAAGTGTTTAACACCTAACTCATCACACATTTCATCATACTTACTTACGATTTCTCTTCTTCTTGCAAGCATTCCAGGATATCTATCTAACTGACGTAATCCAATAGCTGCCATAATATCAGTCATATTACACTTATACCAAGGACCAATGATATCATATTCCCAAGCACCTAACTGTGTCTTAGCTAATGCATCCTTATTCTGTCCATGTAAACTATATAACTGGAATAACTTATAGATTTCTTCGTTATCTATACCAGGAATATCTTTCCAAGTACTTGCTCCACCTTCTGCAGTTGTAAAGTTCTTTACTGCATGGAATGAAAAACTACTAAAATCAGCCCATTCACCAGCCATCTTACCTATTCTTACTGCACCTAGTGCATGAGCACAATCCGCAAATACCATTACTCTATTTAGAGTTTTCTGTATTCTAGATCCTAAAGTGTTATCATTTCTAGGAGTAAATAGGTTCTTCTTACTTTCAATAGCCTGATATAACTTATCATAATCACAAATAATACCACCAAGATCTACTGCTACAACAGCCTTAGTCTTCTCAGTAATTGCTTCTGCGACCTTATCATAATCCATTTCACAGTTATCTTTCTGACTATCTACAAATATAACTTTTGCACCACAATGAATTGCTGCTGAAGCTGAAGCTGTATAAGTATAAGCAGGTACAATCACTTCATCTCCCTCTTGGATACCACATACCCTAAGGTTTAATTCTTCTGCTGCTGTCGCAGAATTTAAACATACCACTTTAGATGTATGACAAAATTCAGCAAGTCTTCTTTCTAATTCTTTAGTTCTTGGTCCTGTAGTAATCCAACCAGAACGAAGTGCTTTTGCAACTTCTTCTATTTCTAATTCAGAAATATCAGGTGGACTAAAAGGAATCTTTCTTTTATTCATTTCCATCTTTCTCCCTCCTCTATGAATAAATACATGGGGTGGCACTTATCACTAAGTGCCACACACATGTGTTATGCTGGATGATATGTTGATACAATCTTCTGTACTCTTTCTTTCATATCATCTTCATTTCTATATGCTGCATCAAGTAATCCATCTAACTCATCTAAGAACTCATTGATATCAAATAGAATAGGACAACCAATATGAATTAAGTCATTCTTAGTCTTCTTTAAACCTTCTTCAGCCATCAGCTTTTCTTCATAAAGCTTTTCACCTGGTCTAAGTCCTGTGAACTCTAACTTGATATCTACATCAGGCGTATAACCTGACAATCTAATTAAATTACGAGCTAGAGTAGTAATCTTAACTGGTTCACCCATATCTAATACGAAGATTTCTCCTCCATGAGCATATGTACCAGCAAGTAATACTAAACTTACTGCTTCTGGAATAGTCATAAAGTAACGGATAATATCAGGATGTGTAACTGTAACTGGTCCACCTGCTTCAATCTGTCTCTTGAAGATTGGAATAACTGAACCATTACTTCCTAATACATTACCAAAACGTACAGCTACAAACTCAGTCTGTGTAGTCTTTAATGCTTCTTTGATTTCAGGTCTTTCAATCATATCCTCCTCATGAGTAAATAACTGAGGGATTTCATAAGCCTTACCTTCTTTAATCTTAGCTGCAAAAGCCTGAATAATCATCTCACATAAACGTTTAGAAGCACCCATGATGTTTGTAGGGTTAACTGCTTTATCTGTACTAATTAATACAAATTTCTCACATCCATGTACCATAGCTGCATAAGCAGTCTTATAAGTACCCATAGCGTTATTCTTAATAGATTCACATGGGCTATCTTCCATTAATGGTACATGCTTATGTGCTGCTGCATGATATACAATTTGAGGTCTATACTTCTTAAAAAGATCAAACATCTTTCTACTATCTCTTACTGATCCAATAAGAGTCACTAAATCTAAGTTTGGATACTTCTTTCTTAACTCTAACTGAATATCATATGCATTGTTTTCATATACATCAAATAAAATTAACTGCTTAGGGTTATGTGATGCAATCTGTCTAGCAAGTTCTGAACCAATAGAACCAACACCAGTAATAAGAACGACCTTATTTCTTACATACGCAAACACTTCATCCATATTAGGTTTAATAGGATCACGACCTAATAAATCTTCAATCTGAACCTTCTTCATCTTACTTACTGACACCTGACCAGTATATAACTGATACATACCAGGTAGATTCATAAGTTCACAAGATGTTTCATTACATACTCTAAGAATATCTCTCTTATCCTGAGGATTAGCACTAGGTACAGCAACATAGATCTTCTCAATCTTGAACTTATCTACTGCTTCTAGGATATGATCTCTACTACCAAATACAGGTACATCATCAATGTATCTATCCCATTTATTAGGGTTATCATCGATAAAGCATGCAACAGTTTCATTTGTTTCTATAGAATGTTTAATATCTCTAAATAACATCTGACCAGCAGAACCAGCCCCAACAATCATAACATTCTTTTTCTGTACTTCATTGTTTGTTCTACCACGAAGTAATAATACAAAACGATAGAAGAAACGAATCCCTAATGTCGCAATAAACTGTACTGTAATACCAATCACATAATAAGAAACAGGCATATGTAAGTTAATGATAAGTAGTGAACCAGTGTAAATTACACCAGTCACTACAGTTGCAAGAATGACTCTCATTAACTCTGAATAACTTGCAAAACGCCAAATACTCTTATATAAACGTAAGAACCAGAATACAACTAAACAAAACAAAGCATAAATAATAATAGTCTTTGTATAATTTGTTAAGTATTGTGGTTCTACACTTGTTACTTTACAGTCAAATCTTAACCATAAAGCAATCCCAAATGATACTATAACTGCTATAAAGTCATAGACCATTAATAGTAATCGAACAACCTGCCAATGTTCGATCTTTCTTTTTGAACCTTTACTCATTTTTATTTCCCTTCTTAAATCTTACTTACTTCTCCCATAACCATAGCCATATCCATAGCCATAACCATACCCATAACCAGTTGCTTCTGAACTATAGAATGTCTTCTTATAACTATTTAATACCACACCTACAATATGAGGTAATGTATCATGGAGTTCATCTACAGAATCTAGAATATCTCCTGCTTCTGCAAAGTCCTGTTTAACGACTACAACTGCACTATCAGCATACTTTGCGACTAACAATGCATCTTCCATCATATATAAAGGTGCAACATCTAAAATAATAAAATCATATACTTCTCTTAATTCTTCAATTAAGTTTTCTAATCTTGGTTTAGCCAATTCAGTTGAACCATCAACAGAAATATCACTACCAAATATAACATCTATATCATCAAAAGACACAATACATTGTTCTAGGTTGACATCTTTGTCATTAATATAGTCTAATGATGTTCTATGAATATTCGCATATCTCATCGTCTTCTCAACTGATGGATTTCTCATATCTAGATCAACTAAACATACCTTATAACCCTTCTGTCCTAATGTAATGGCTGTATTAACAGAAACCGTTGTTTTTCCTTCATTAGGTACAGTACTTGTTATCATATAGACTGAATTTTTATTTTTTCTATGATCCTGTTCCATCTTAATTCTAATATTATGGAAAGAATGCTTGAAATCCGCTTTAATACCAGAACCATTTAATAATAAACCTGGATTATTAGGATGACGCTTTTCTACTAATGGAACTTTCGCAACATAATCCATACCTAGAATTTCTTTGATATCATTCTTATCTAAGATAGTTCTTCTAAATACAGAAACTACAATGAGTAATAAAACACTTACTCCAAGTCCAATTAATCCACCCTTTAATCCTGCTAGTAAATAACTAGGAACTGCATCAGCCTTCTTAGGCATTGTAGGCTTATCTAATAACATAATACTTACATCCTGCATAGCATCCTTTGTTAAGGTATCACAGTTATTAGTAATAGCTGTTGCAACATCGTAAGCATCTTTTGCACTCTTGCCTGTTACCTTTAATAAAACAAGATTTGTATTTTCAATCTGTGTTGCTGAAATAGATGCTGGTACTTTATTTACATGCAATACATCCTTTATGATATTCTTCATTTCCTTACTAGTAAGGATTGAATTGAATGTATCTACAAGTGTTGCTTTAGTACTACTTGCCTGAGTGGCATCATAATAGTATGTATCTGTTAATTCAGTAGAAGGTACAAACACTGCTTCACTTGTATAAGTTGTATTAAAGAAAAGAATTTCTTTCATCTCTAATGCAACCATACCAATAAGTACTAATAATAATACTGTCTTCCACATTCTCTTAAATGCACGGAGGAAATTTTCTAAACACTTACCTAAATCAATCGTCATTTCATCTTGATTATTTGATTCCATTATTTATCCCCCCTTACTTTATATTTGCCATAACCATAGCGGTTATTATAATTGCCAGTTCCCTTGTTGCCTTCACTTAGCATGTTTTTAAATACAACACCAATTACGTTATCCTTAACATAAGTTAAACGTTTAATTGTTTCGTTGATGACATCACTAGGTGCAAAATCCTGTCTTACTACAAATAGAGTAGCGTCCACTAAACCATTCATAATTGTTGGTTCATTTAAGAAGTATGCAGGACTTGTATCTACAATTACGAAATCATATTCTTCTTCTAATTCTTTGATAATTGCTTTTAGTTTAGAACTTCCTGTTAACTGCTCAGACTTATATAAGTCCTGACTACATGGTAATAAATCTAATCCACTACGATCATTCACTACCTCACTTCTCCAGTTAGAACTGCCCTCAATCGCTTTATTTAAACTCTTAGAATCATCTAAATTAAAAATCTTGAATAGTGCTGGCTTATTAAAGTCTGTATCTACTAGGACTACTTTACGGCCATTTTTCGCAAGTGCTAAAGCTAAGTTTACAGCCACAGAAGACTTCCCTTCATTTTCATAAGCACTAGTGATCATAAATGACTTATAACCATGCTTATCACTTGTTGCTTCCACCTTACTTCTAAGTTTTTTTACAGATTCTCTAAAGAAGAAGCTTGTCTTTAATGAAGTGATAAGAATTGCTTTCTTACTTCTTGCATCTTCTCTACTCTTCTTTTCATATGGTAACTTTGCATATAATCTTGTATCAAGCTTATTTTCCACTTCATCTTCACTCTTAATAGTATCTCTTAAAAAGAAATATAAACCAAGTAAACAAGATAATACAAATCCACTACCTACTCCACCAATTAAGAAGTTCTTAATATGACTATTTGGATTTACTGATTTAGTAGAGAACTTACTTTCCTTTAATACAGTAATATTGTATGGGAAACTATAACGTTCTGTATTTTCTCTATACCAATCATTTAAATACTTAATAGAGAAATAGGCTTCTCTTTTAGTATCTGCAGTCACTTTAATCTTAACTACATTTGCCTGTTTTAAAGTTACTACTGCCTTATAAGTTGTCTTACTTATAGGCATCTTTTTCTTTACATAAGATTTCGCATTATTACTATTCATTAGATAATCTAATGTATTGACATAACTCTGAACCTTATCAATACTCTTAAAAGTATCTCCACCACTACTTAATGTTGCAGTCATACTTGTACCATATTGAGGTACATAAGTGACTGTCTTCATAAAATCAAATACACTTCCAAAAACAATCATGACTGCAACAATCAAGATCCAACTTTGTAGTATATCTTTAATAATACATTTAACTATAGTAAGGAGATTCTCATTCTGTACATTGTTTTCCATAATATCCTCCCTACTTTTCTACAATGACAACTAATTTAGTTAAGCCATAGTCATCATTACTTGTTTTTACTCTATAAATAAATTCATAAGTACCAGGTTTATTCTTATCATAATCTGTATTGATATCTACCTGATTCTTTAAGCTTGAATAGTCCATATCATCCATAGTAACAGACTCAATATGTCTCTTCGCATTCACTTCAGTACCAACCTTCACTCTCATTAAATAAGTATCTAGGTTAATATTGACTGTCTGATTTCTAGAAGTCTGATATGCCTTTAATGTGAGAGATGATTTAGTACCAGTACTATCAGTGACTGCAAATGTAACATAGTGATTCTTATCCTGTTCATATTCTCTGATTACTTTAACCTGAGAACTTAAATCACCATCAACACAACTATAAGCACTCATATAGTCTGCAAACTGTGCTTTAGAGTTAACCTTAGAATATACTAATGCTTTGTTAAGATATAATTGTGGTGCACTATAGTTGTTGTACTTGATTTTTCTTTTTGTTTTAGTGTAGTTATCATCTTTATCAAATACACCTAAAGTAACCACTCGTACATCACCTTCACCAAAAGTACTCATGCCTTGAACGAATACTTTCTTAGTAATGTTGCCATCTTCCTTATCTGTGACTTTTACACCCTCTAAAATAGCCTGATTTGTAGCTGTCTGATCCATTCCAGTATCTAATACCAAAGTACCTTTAGGTACTTTAATAACTGGTGAAGAACCAGTTTGTGGCTTATGTGTATCATATAGCAAGAATCCACCATATAATGCCACAATCACCAGGAATATGATTCCGTTTCTGACCTTGTTGTTCATACCTTTCCCCCATTTAATAATATTTTTCCGTTTTCTTTAAAAATCCTTTGTGCATAATCACTACCAAAACGTGTTTTCACTTGAACATAGGATTCATACATTCTAGAATGCCTGCTTCTCAAGTTATGTGCATCACTACCAACAAAATGTATGAGTTTATTTTCTAATAGGTTCTTTACTGTCTCTTTTACTAATGATCCATAGTCTCCAAGTATTGAACCTTTATTCATCTGTAAATAACCACCCCTGTTGACTATTTCTGCTGCAATATCAGGATTAATCTGAATTGCTTCAAAACGTTCAGGATGAGCGACTACAGGAATATAACCCTTATCCAATACATCTTGTACTGCTTCAAGAATCATTTCTTCTTCTACATCAAAATAGAACTCCATTAAAAGGGGCTGTCTCGAAATAAATGACAGTTTTCCAAAATAGAAAAATGCGACAC
>ERZ838483.642-NODE-642-length-41894-cov-22.877196_pt1 | contig 41894 bp, 37 predicted proteins | sample MGYA00519939_ERZ838483 | MGnify/ENA primary metagenome ERZ838483 (study PRJEB31850, sample SAMEA3708836) | human gut metagenome | biome: human gut; feature: human-associated habitat; material: faeces | place: China | collected 2014 ... | reverse complement strand
GCAACGGCGTGGCCTGCAAAAACCAGATCCCCGGCCCCGGTGCCAAGGGCGTGGGTGACACGGCCATCCGCAATTATAATAAGTGGACCGACATCCGGGTCAACATGGACACCCTGTGCGAGAACGGCACCCCCGACACCCATGTGGAGCTGTTCGGCAAGAGCTTCCGCCTGCCCTTCTTCGCAGGCCCGGTCGGCGCGGTGAACCTCCACTACTCGGACGCCTACACCGACATGACCTATAACGATGTGCTGGTCCGCGCCTGCGCGGAGAACGGCATCGCTGCCTTTACCGGCGACGGCACCAACCCCGACGTCATGACCATGGCCACCCAGGCCATCGGCGCGGCAGGCGGCTGCGGTGTGCCCACCATCAAGCCCTGGAACATCGACACGGTCAAGGCCAAGATGGACCAGGCCAAGGCCAGCGGCTGCTTTGCCGTTGCCATGGATGTGGATGCTGCCGGTCTGCCCTTTCTGAAGAACATGACTCCTCCGGCGGGCAGCAAGAGCGTGGCCGAGCTGAAGGAGATCGTTGCACTGGCAGGCCGTCCCTTCATCGTCAAGGGCGTCATGACCGTCAAGGGTGCGCTCAAGGCGAAGGAAGCCGGAGCGGCGGCCATCGTCGTTTCCAACCACGGAGGCCGTGTGCTGGATCAGTGCCCGGCGACGGCAGAAGTCCTGCCGGAGATTGCAGACGCCCTCAAGGGCAGCGGCGTGAAGGTTCTGGTCGATGGCGGCATCCGCTCCGGCGTGGACGTCTTCAAGGCACTGGCTCTGGGCGCGGACGGTGTGCTCATCTGCCGTCCCTTCGTCACGGCGGTCTACGGCGGCGGCGAAGAGGGCGTCAAGTGCTACATCGACAAGATCGCCGGGGAACTGGCTGATACGATGCAGATGTGCGGGGCACACTCCATCAGCGAGATCACCCGCGAGATGGTGCGCATCTAAAGGTGATATGTACTCTTTTGCGCGCCAAAAGAGTACCAGAAAAGCGCCCGCTACTTCCGAAGCGCGGGAGGCACGGCCAAGGGGCTGCTCGCCCCTTGGAACCCCAAAGAAGTAGACAAACCCCTGAAAATCGGGAGATTCCCGCCTGCGGCGTGAAGATCTCGTTCCGATTTTTCAGGGGTTTGTTGATTTGCGGTGTTGCCGCATTTTTGTTGCGAACGACAGAGAGATATGATAGAATAAAAATGGTGGTGGTCAAAAGGCGGGGAAAACAAAAATAATAGAGGAATCTACTTATGATTACGCTAAAACAGTATAAAAACGAAGAAAACCGAATCCTCCCATTGATTCAAGGCTTCTGGAAGGCCCACAGCCATTACGATCAAAGCGAAGCAGAAGCCCGTGAGGACCTTTGCAACTGGACGAAACCGGGACATGTGATGTTTTTTATCCAAAGTGATGAAACCGATGTTGGTTTTGCACATCTGGGAAGTCGTGGTGGAAAAATCGACTGGCTGGAAGATTTATTCATCGTTCCGGAACAGCAGGGCAAGGGCTTTGGCAGCGAAGCGATTCGGTTGCTGGAAGAAATCGTGAAGAAATATTCCGTTTCACTCTATATCGAAGCCGCAGCCCGCAACGAAGCAGCCATCCGGTTGTATCGGAAATTAGGCTATGACTGCCTGAATACAATCACGATTCGCAAGGATTTTCCGGGCTACGAATACGATGTCGTGCAGAAAGAAAAAATTCACGGCATGGAGTTCGAGATTCGGAAAGATAAGGATTTCTAAGATAGTGTAAAAGGAGCGGCACCTTCCAAGTTGCACAGGAAGATGCCGCTCTTGATTTACAGACGAAAACTTATTTCAGCGTCCCATCCAGCACCTGCTGATAATACCACGGTTTCGGGGCGCGGAAGACTTTACCGGAAAGATCGGCGAAGTCGGGCTGGGTGAAGCGGGGGAGGGCAAGCTCCCAGGCGCAAAGGGCCTGATACTTCAGCTTCAGTTCGCGGTTGGCGGAATTGTTGCCGTACTTGCTGTCGCCGAGGATGGGGCAGCCGATGCTGGCCATGTGGGCGCGGATCTGGTGGGTGCGGCCGGTGATGAGCCGGACTTTGAGCAGGGCCAGACGGCCGGAGACGGCGATGGTCTCATACTGGGTCTCCACGTCCTTGGCACCGGGCTGCTTGTCCTCCACGATCTTGACGATGCCGCGGTCGGCGTCCTTGAGCAGGTAGCCGCCGAGGGTGCCGTCCGGCGGCACGGGGCGGCCGAAGGTGACGCAGAGATAGGTCTTTTTGACCTCGCGGTTCTTGATGACCTCCAGAAACAGCTGCTCCGCCTCCGGGGTCTTTGCGAGGATGACCAGACCGCTGGTGCCGGTATCCAGCCGGTGGCAGAGGGCGGGGGTGTAGAGGTCGTTCTCCTTATATTCGCCCTGCTGGTTGAGGTAGAGCAGCGCGCGGTTGAGCAGGGTGTCGTCCTCCGGGCCGTCCACGGCCAGACCGGCGGGCTTGTTCACCACCAGGATCTGCGGGCAGTCGTAGATGACCTGCGCCGGGCCGCGGGCGTTCTTCCAGGCCGGGCCTTCTACCCGCTTGTCGGCGTCCAGCACCTCGTCCAGAATGAACAGCTTGATCTCGTCGCCTGCCATCACACGGGTGGAAAGCGGCTGCTTTTTGCCGTTCAGCTTGATCTTGTTCTCGCGCAGGGCTTTGTTCAGGCGGCCCGGATTCAGCGCCGGGAACTGCTGCATCAGATAATTGTCGAGCCGGGTGGGGGCAAGACATTTTACTTTTACGATCTTCACGGAAATTTTCCTCTCTATCTTGAAATAGAATGCGTCTTTGAATCGTTTTTATTGTAGCGGAACCGGGCCGTTCCGTCAAGCGAGCGGAACGGAAAAATTCCGGGTTGCTTTTTTGTGAAAAGCGTGTATCATCGGATGCACAGAAAGAAGGGGTTCGTATGAGATTCTATTATAAAGTATGGATGCTTGCTGCGGCTCTGGCCGTCGGCGTAGGGCTGGCAGGCTGCGGGGCGTCCGCTTCTACGGCCAGCAGCCCGGCGGCTTCGAACAGTGCTGTGCCCGCTTCGTCCCGTGTGCAGGAAGAAGGCGTTGTGGAACCTGTCGGCCGTTTTACCATAGAAGACGTGACGAAAACACCGGACACGATCACATTCGTTTCGGCGGATATTGCTTCTGAGGTCAAGGACGGAACCGTCACAGCCCGGATCTACAGCTATGATGCCTACGAGAAAGCCGACATCGATGCGCTGAAAGCAGGCGATAAAATTCGGCTCCACGTAGAATATATGACGGGAAATCAGTATGCCGAAGTGGAAGTGACCAGCATCGAGAAGAACAATCCGTATCATACGGTAACGATCAACGGTGGAATCGAACAGGAGGGAGGTCTGGACCTGATTTTAATGGAGGGTTCGGAGTATTACCGTACCATAACATTTGATGACTATCCGGTTTACTATGAAGTCGGTGAAACAGAACTGAGTCTGGCAGACGATGTGGTGCTGAAAGACAGCTCCGCTGACCCGCAGGCCGACGCGGTGGAGACGACTGGTGCGCAGGCTGTGGCGGCTGCAATCAATGCAGACCCGGACAACTGGACGGTGTACAATACGACCCTTGTAGTACAGGAGGGCAAAATCGTGGAAGTGCGCCGCATCTGGGTGCCGTAAGGGGACGCGCAGCCTGCCCGACCTGCCAAGGGCTCTCCCTTTGGGAGAGCTGGCGCGAAAGCACCTGAGAGGGGCTTGACAAATGCCGCAACCATGCTATAATCTGAATTGAACGCAAAGGGGAGATTTGCCCGTTTGTGTGGAAAAACAGATTATGACAGATGGCAACGATGGGGTCAGAAAAACAGACGATGCCGCCCAGAGAGAACGCCCGCTTCGGGCTGCAAGGCGTTCCGGCAGAGGGTTTTTCAAGCCGCCCCGGAGCTTCCGGCGAAAAAAGCCGGACGCAGCGCAGCGTTACCGCGCACAAAGCGGCAGGGGGACAGAATCTCCTGCAATTTGGGTGGTACCACGGAGCTTTCACACAGCCTTCGTCCCTTTGTTGGGGCGGAGGCTGTTTTTGTTTTCGCCTGTCATAAAAATACTGCGTCCGGAGGAGGACGCCGGAAAAACCACGAGGAGAGATACAGTTATGCAATGGACCGGTTTGAACGAACTGCGCGAAAAGTACCTGAGCTTCTTTGAAGGCAAGGGCCACCTGCGCCTCGACAGCTTCCCGCTTGTCCCGAAAGATGATCCCAGCCTGCTGCTCATCAACAGCGGCATGGCCCCGATGAAGAAGTGGTTCCTCGCACAGGAGGAGCCGCCCCGCCACCGCGTGACCACCTGCCAGAAGTGCATCCGCACCCCGGATATCGAGCGCGTCGGCATCACCGCCCGCCACGGCACCTTCTTCGAGATGCTGGGCAACTTCTCTTTCCAGGATTACTTCAAGGAAGAGGTCATCCCCTGGGCATGGGAGTTCCTGACCAGCGACGAGTGGATGGCCATCCCCAAGGATAGGCTCCACATCTCCGTCTACGAAGAGGACGATGAGGCTTACGATATCTGGACCAAGAAGGTGGGCATCGCCCCCGACCACATGGTCCGTCTGGGCAAGGAAGATAACTTCTGGGAGCATGGCTCCGGCCCGTGCGGCCCCTGCTCGGAGATCTACTTCGACCGCGGCCCGGAGTACGGCTGCGGCAAGCCGACCTGCGGCGTGGGCTGCGACTGCGACCGCTATATGGAGATCTGGAACCTGGTGTTCAGCCAGTTCGATGCCGACGGCAAGGGCCACTACGAGCGCCTGGCACGACCCAACATTGATACCGGCATGGGCCTGGAGCGTCTGGCCTGCGTGATGCAGGGCGTCGGCAACCTGTTCGAGGTCGATACCGTCCAGAGTGTGCTGCACCATGTGGAGCACATCGCGGGCAAGACCTACGGTGCCAATGCAAAGGACGACATCTCCATCCGCGTCATCACCGACCACATCCGCAGCTGCACCTTCATGGTGTCCGACGGCATCCTGCCCTCCAACGAGGGCCGCGGCTACGTGCTGCGCCGTCTGCTCCGCCGTGCCGCCCGCCATGGCCGGATGCTGGGCATCCGCCGCCCCTTCCTGGTGGAGCTGGTCGAGACCGTCATCCAGTCCAGCGAGTCTGCTTACCCCGAACTGCGTGAGCACGACGCCTATATCAAGAAGGTCATCGGCACCGAGGAGGCAAACTTTGCCCGCACCATCGACGCCGGCATGACCATCCTGAACAACATGATCGACGGCCTGGAAAAGGCCCACGAGCATCTGCTGAAGGGTCTGGACGTCTTCAAGCTGAACGATACCTTCGGCTTCCCCCTCGACCTGACCAAGGAGATCGCAGCGGAGCAGGGCATCGACATCGACGAGGAAGGCTTCCACACGGAGATGAAGAAGCAGAAGGAGCGCGCCCGCGCCGAGCGTCTGAAGAAGAACATCTCCGGTTGGAGCGAGGACCTGTTCGGCAGCCTGAACACGGAGCCGACCGTCTTCACCGGCTACGAGACCCTGAACGACACCGGCGTCGTGGTCGCCCTGAGCGACGAGGAGGCCCTGACCGATGCCATCGCCACCGATGAGCAGGCCAAGGAAGACGTTCTGGTCGTGCTGGACAAGACCCCGTTCTACGCCGAGATGGGCGGCCAGGTGGCCGACCAGGGTGTGCTGACCAGTGCAGACTGCTCCTTGCGTGTGCTGGACGTCAAGAAGACCCCCAAGGGCTACTACGTCCACACCTGTGTGCTGGAGAGCGGCATCGTCAAGGTCGGCGACCATCTGACCGCCAAGGTCGATAAGGAATACCGCATGGCTGTCTGCCGCAACCACACGGCTACCCACCTGCTGCAGGCTGCTCTGCGCGAAGTGCTGGGCGACCATGTGCACCAGGCTGGTTCTTATCAGGACGGCGAGATCACCCACTTCGACTTCACCCACTTCAGCGCAGTTACCGCAGACGAGCTGGCCCGCGTGGAGAAGATCGTCAACGACCGCATCTTTGATGCCATGGATGTCACCGTGAAGGAGATGCCCATCGACGAGGCAAAGAAGCTGGGCGCAATGGCTCTGTTCGGCGAGAAGTACGGCAAGGTCGTGCGCGTCGTCGATATCGAGGGTTGGTCCACCGAGTTCTGCGGCGGCACCCATGTCCGGAACACCGCCCAGATCGGCTGCTTCAAGATCGTCAGCGAGTCCTCTGTGGCTGCCGGTATCCGCCGCATCGAGGCCGTGACCGGCAAGAACCTGCTGCTGCGCGCCAACAAGCAGGAAACGATGCTGCACACCGTGGCGGCTGCCCTCAAGGCCAACAATGTGGCCGGTCTGCCTGCCCGCGCCGAGGCTGTCATGGCCGAGAACAAGGCCATGAGCAAGGAGCTGGACGATATGAAGGCGAAGATCGCTGCCTCCAAGGTCACCAGCCTGTTCGACGACGCAGAGGAAGTGGGCGGCGTGAAGATCGCTTCCGCTTACTTCACCGGCACCTCCGGCGACACCCTGCGCGGCATGTGCGATACCGTCCGCGACAAGGCCGTCAACCCTGTGGTGGCCGTTCTGGTCGGCAAGGCCGAGGATAAGATCACCATGGCCGTCACCGTCAACAAGATGGCACAGGAAAAGGGCCTGAAGGCGGGCGTTCTGGTCAAGGAAATCAGCGCCATCGCCGGCGGCAAGGGCGGCGGCAAGCCCGACTTTGCAATGGCCGGTCTGAAGGACGAGAACAAGATCGACGAAGCTCTGGCAGCCGTCAAGGGCATCGTCGAGAAGCAGCTGGGCTGAACATCAAAAAGTAACCTCTCGATCAGCGCCCCTGAAAAGGGGTGCTGCGCAGAGGAATAAAAAAGATCCGAAAGGAGCAATTCCCATGGAAGATTGTCTGTTTTGCATGATCGCTGAGGGCAAGATCCCCTCGAAAAAGCTGTACGAGGACGATCAGGTCGTTGCTTTTTACGACATCAACCCGCAGGCGAAGGTGCATTTCCTGGTCGTGCCCAAAAAGCACATCGTTTCCGCCGCTGCGCTGACCGAAGAAGATGGTGCCCTGCTGGGCCACATCTTTGCCGTCATCGCAAAGCTCGCCAGGGAGCAGGGCCTCGACAACGGCTACCGCGTCATCTCCAATGTCGGCGAGGATGCCGGTCAGACCGTGAAGCACCTGCACTTCCATGTGCTGGGCGGCGAAAAACTGCCCGTCTGAGCCAAAACCAAACGGAACTACAAAGAGAAGGGGAATTGTTATGGCTGAAACCTATACGCTGAACGTCGCGGGCCTGACCCGTGAACTGACCATCTGCAAAGTCAATGACCACATGGACATCGCTGCTTTCATCATGCTGGGCGATACCGAGCTGACCGTGGCCGCTGCCGCCGAGTTGCTGAAGAAGTGCCCGGAGTTTGACATCCTGCTCACCGCCGAGGCCAAGGGCATCCCGCTGGCCCACGAGATGAGCCGCCAGAGCGGCAAGCCCTACGTCTGCGCACGCAAGGGCATCAAGCTCTATATGAAGGAGCCGGTCGTCGTCGAGGACCAGTCCATCACCACTGAGGGCAAGCAGAAGCTCGTTATCGACCGCAAGGAGCTGGACAAGATGAACGGCAAGCGGGTGCTGGTCGTGGACGATGTCATCTCCACCGGCGGTTCGCTGAAGGCGCTGGATGCGCTGGCCGAGCAGACCAAATGCACCATCGTGGGTCAGGCTGCTGTTCTGGCCGAGGGTGATGCAGCGGAGCGCAAGGATATCATCTTCCTGGAGCCGCTGCCCCTCTTCCTGCACTAAATCATGAGACGCCCGCTCTGCCTCTTTTGCGCCGGTGCGCTGGGGGTGGAGTTGGTGTGCGCCTTTTTGCCGCAAGCATGGCTTTTGCCGCTGCTTGCGGCAATTTTTGTTTGCGGCCTCCTTGCCGCTGTGCTGGGCCGAAAGCCCCTGAAACTGGGCGGCGTTCTGCTGCTGGCAGGGGCCGTGTTGGGCCTTGGGGCGGTGCTGCGCACCCACGCCCGGCTGAACGCTCTGCAGGCCGCCTATGACGGCACCTCTGTCACGCTGACCGCCGAGGTGGAGCAGGTCCGCAGCTCCTTTTATCCGGGCGTCGTGGATGCCGTTCTCCGTGTGGAAACAGTGGACGGCGAAGCGGCAAACTTCCGCGTGGAATGCGCCGCCCTGCCGAGATGCGGTGCCGGGGAGCGGGTGCGCGGGACCTTTGCGCTGGAAGCACTGCCGGAAGGAGAACAACGTTCCGCCTATGCCGACGGCATTGCATTGAATGCAGAACTTGCCGGGGGCACCAAGCTGGAACGTCTGGGAGAAAGCCGTTCGTTCCGCGCCCGGACAGCCCGCCTGCAAAGCCGGTTGAGCGCTGCGCTGCGGCGCGGCATGGCGGAGGGCCCGGCGGGCGTTCTGGCTGCAATGGTCACGGGTGACCGCACCCATCTCTCCACCCGCCTCCGGAATGCGTACCGCAGGGCCGGGCTTTCCCATGTGCTGGTCGTCAGCGGAATGCACGTCTCCATCCTCTGCGGAAGTGTGCTGGCCCGGTTCCGACTGAAACGCAGAAAACTGCGCAGCTATGCCAGCTGTCGCCGGAATGCTCTGCTTCGGGCCGGGATGGCGGTGCTGCTGGTGGGAGTGACCGGCTTCACGCCGTCCGTCCTCCGGGCTGGGGCAGCCGTGTGGATCAGCGCGCTGGGCGTCTGGGTCTACGGCCCGGCGGATGCGCTGACCTCTCTCGGCGTGGCGGGTGTGCTGATGACCGCAGGCAACAGCTACGCGGTCTGTGACATCGGGTTTGAGCTTTCCTATGCGGCGGTGCTGGGGACGCTGGTGGGTGCCGCACTGGCCCGCCGCAGTGCAGAGCGGCGGGAAGAAAAACGCCGCCGCAACAAAAAAACCGCCGGCAAACGCGGCGGAGTCCTTGCAAACTGTCTGCGGCAGCAGGGGGCAGCGGTGTGGGAGACGCTCTGCGTCTCCGGCTGTGCCTGCATGGCGACCTTTCCGGTGCTGGTGCTGCGGGGCCTGAGCACCAGCCTGTATGCGCTGGTCTCCAGCGTGGCCGTTCTCTGGCTGGTCGAACCGATCCTCTTGCTGGGGCTGGCGGCAGCACTCACCGGGCTGGCCCCGGCGCTGGAGCCGCTACACCGGGCCACGGCGTTCGGGGCAGAAGTTCTGGTGGACCTGCTCGACCGCTGGGCCCTGTGGGTGTCCGGCTGGCCGGGTGCGCAGATCTATTTTGATACGGCCTACGCAGCGCTCGTCTGCCTGCTGCTGGCTGCGCTGCTGGGGCTGGCCTGGCACTGGAACATCCGGCTGCGGGCGGCGGTGCCCGCTGTGCTGCTCACGGCAGCGCTGGCCATCGGGGCCGGAAATGCCCTCAGCCGGGACGTGGTCCGCGTGGAACTGGTGGGCAGTAAAACGGCCCCGGCGGTCATCCTCTCGCAGAACGACCGGGCCGTCGTGCTCTACCGGGGTGGGCAGACCACCCGGAAGGCCGTGGAGACGGCGCTGGGACGCCGCAGCATCCGGACGGTGGAAGCGCTCATCGACCTGCGGATGGACCCGCAGGAGCCTTGCACCCTCCGTGCAGAGCAGATCGTCCGGGCAGCCCGGCTGGCCGCGAATACGACCCAAACGCTCCGGACCGACACGGCGTCGCTGGAAGTCCTGCGCACACAGACCGGCTGTGCAGTGCGGTTCACCATCGAGGGGCAGTCGTTTGTGACCCTGAGCGGTACGGTGCGGTTTGCCCAGCCGCTGGAAGTGGACTGGCTACTGGCGTCGATGGCCAGACCGGACGGTGTGCGCTATCAGAGCCTTCTCACCCGCAGCACAGACTACCGCTGGATGGACGAGGACGGCGGCGGGCAGGAGAAAACGCTGCTGTCCTTCCGGCCTGCATCGGCCTGGAAGAGCAGCCGCTCGCCCAGTGCAGGCAGGGCGAAACAGGCGGCGGGGTCCAGCTGACGCAGGGCCGCAGCAAACCGCAGCGGGTCCACGGTGTTGCCCTGCACCATGTCGTAATGGGTGGGGATGGTGCAGGCTGCGCCCAGCCGGACGGCCAGCTGAGCGGCCTCCTCGGCTTCCAGATTGCCGATGCAGTTGCGCTGGGTGCGGAAGAAGTCCTGCCCGTTGATGGGGGCCAGCAGCAGGTCGGGGCGGGGGAGCGCCTGCAGCGTTTCGTACAGATGGGGCGTCAGGTAGGTGTCGCCCAGGTGCACGACCGTAAAGCCGCCGAAGGTAAGCTGATATCCCAGCGCCATGCCGGGGTCGCCCGCATCCAGAATGTGCTCCGGGTGGGCGGCGGAAAAGGCCCGGACGGTGACCCCGCCCAGCGGCAGGATGGAACTTTCCTGCACCGTTGTGATGCGGTCTGCCGGGATGCCGTATTCGGCGGCGAGGGCAGAGCACCCGGCGGGCAGAACGAACCGGGCGGCGGGATGCCGGGCCAGCCCGCGCAGGGTATCTTTTGCCATGTGGTCGGCGTGGCCGTGGGTGCAGAGCACGAGGTCTGCCCGCAGTGCCTCCGGCGCAAAGGGGGCCGGGTAGCAGCGGCGGGAGCCGCTGGGGCCGGTCAGGTCGCTGAGCACCGGGTCGATGCAGACGACGGTGTCCTCGTACTTGAAAATGAACCCGCACTGGCCGATAGACCAGACGGCCAGCTGGCTGGCGGGGAGCCGGGTGGTGGAAATTTCGTTGAGCAGGGCCTGCCCGCTGCGGTGCCAATGTTCCATGGTACTTCTCCTTTTTTGAAATCGACAGCTTGAGATTTTATTATAGAGGAGCGGACGGCACTTTGCAAGGAAAACAGAGCAGGCCCCGCCCCAAAAAGAACATCCGGCGGGGGCAGCATCTTGCAAAGAGGCGCGGCTTCGTGCTAGAATGAAAGCGCAATACAAAACGAGGGGGAACGAAGAATGAAGATGCAAACTGTGGCGGTGCTGGGAGCCGGTGCCGTGGGTTCGTATGTGATCTGGGGTCTGGCGGGCAAGCCGGGCATCCGGCTGGAGGTGCTGGCCGAGGGCGAACGCGCCGCGCGGCTGAAGGCAAACGGCATTGGCATCAACGGCAGGACTTACCGCCCGGAGGTCTGGGCACCGGAGGAGGCCCACGGGGTGGACTTTCTCGTGGTCTGCCTGAAATACGGTGCGCTGCCCGGCGCAATGGACAGCATCCGGAAGGCCGTGGGAGAGCACACGGTGGTCATGAGCCTGATGAATGGCGTGGACAGCGAGGAGCGCATCGCTGCTGAGGTGGGGGATGCGCATGTCATCCGCTCGCTCATCAAGGTGGCGTCTCATAAGGAGGCCGACGGCTTCCACTTTGACCCGGACGCCACGCTGGGCATCATCTTCGGCGAGCAGGAGGCACCGTTCCAGAGCGAGCGGGTGCAGGCCATCGTGGAACTGTTCGAGGGGAGCGGCATCCATTACCGGGTCACGGAGCACATCCGGGAAGAGATGTGGGCCAAGTTCCGCCTGAACGTCTGCAACAACCTGCCCCAGGCCATCCTGGGCGCGGGCGTGGGCTGCTACCGGGACAGCGTACACATGCAGGCCATCAGCGACGGTCTGCGCCGGGAGCTGGAGGCCGTTGCAGCGGCCAAAGGCATCGACCTGCGCATCGCCGATGCCGCCGCCGGGCGGGGCAGTGCCGTGCCGCCCACGGCCCGTTACTCCACATTGCAGGATCTGGACGCCGGACGCCACACCGAGATCGACATGTTCTCCGGTGCCCTGATGCGGATGGGCGCAGAACTGGGCATCCCGACGCCTTACAACGAATACACCTACCACATGATCAAGGCACTGGAAGAAAAGAACGACGGCCGGTTCGACTATACCGGCAGCGAGGCGGTCACCTGGGCAAAATAACGCAGACCGAAGCCCCCATCTCTGCACCGCAGGGATGGGGGCTTCGTGCCGTTTAATCGAGGAAGAGCTTGTGCATGTGGTTCATGGGGCCGGAACCACGGCCGAGGTCCAGCATGGCGGACAGACAGCCGGAAATGTATTCCTTGGCCCGCTCGACCGAGGTGTCGAGGTCATAGCCTTTGGCCAGATTGGAGGCGATGGCGCTGGACAGGGTGCAGCCGGTGCCGTGGGTGTTGGGGTTGTGGATGCGCTCCCCACGGAACCACTTCCCGCTGCCGTTCCGCCAGAGCAGGTCGTCGGCATCGTTGACCTTGTGCCCGCCCTTGCAGAGGACGGAACAGCCGTACTGCTCGCTGATCTTCCGGGCGGCGGCTTCCATCCCGGCGGCGTCGGTGATGGGCAGGCCGGAAAGGATCTCGGCCTCCGGGATGTTGGGCGTGACGACCTCTGCCAGCGGGAGCAGCTGCTCCGTGAGGGCCTGCATGGCGTCGTCCCGCAGCAGCCGGGAGCCGGAGGTGGCCACCATCACCGGGTCCACCACGATGTGCTTTGCCTCATAGAAGCGCAGCCGCTCGGCGATGGTGCGGATGAGCGGTGCCGAGGACACCATGCCGATCTTCACGGCGTCGGGGTAGATGTCGGTGAACACGGCGTCCAGCTGAGCGGCCAGAAACTCCGGCGTCGTCTCAAAGATGCCGGTCACACCGGTGGTGTTCTGTGCGGTCAGGGCCGTGATGACACTCATGGCAAAGACGCCGTTGGCCGCCATGGTCTTGATGTCGGCCTGGATGCCGGCACCGCCACTGGAATCGCTGCCCGCAATGGTCAATGCGGTTTTCATAAAATAAGACCTCTTTTCTGTAACATCGGGTGTCTGTGTTCAGTATACCATGCCGCGCGAAGAAAGAGAAGAGCTGCGCCGCTTTCTGCACAGAGATCCAATCTCTGCGGGCGGAGTGATTCTTGACAGGCGGGCGGCAGGGCGATATAGTAAGGAGGCATGGAACAAACAAACGATTCGTTTTTGGGAGGAAACAGGAATGAAAAAGATTTCGACCCTGTTCTGGACATTCCTGAAGATCGGCGCGTTTACCTTTGGCGGCGGCTATGCCATGGTCGCCCTGCTGGAGCACGAATTCGTCGAGGAAAAACAGTGGGTGTCCAGAGAGGAATTTCTGGATATGGTCGCCATCGCCGAGTCTACGCCCGGCCCCGTGGCGGTGAACAGCGCCACCTACATCGGCTATAAGATCGACGGCACCGCCGGAGCGGCAGCTTCCACGGTGGCCGTCTGCATCCCGTCCTTTGTGGTCATCTACTGCATCTCGCTGTTTTTTGACCGCTTTCTGAGCCTGACGGTGGTAGCCCATGCGTTCCGGGGCATCCAGGTCTGCGTCATCTACCTCATCCTCTCAGCGGGGCTGAAGATGCTGCGCCAGCTGGAACGGAATGCGTTCAACGTCTGCATCCTGGCGGCGGTCATCGCGGCCATGGTGGGCTGTTCGGTGGCGGCGGTGTCGTTTTCGTCCATCTACTACATCCTGCTCAGCGGGGCGGCGGGGGTGCTGCTCTATCTTGTGAAGAAAGCGGGTGCGGGAAGATGATCTATGTGCAGCTGTTCCTGAACTTTCTCATGATCGGGGCGCTCTCCTTTGGCGGCGGCTACGGGATGATCTCGCTGGTGCGGGAGACTGTGCTTTCGCATGGCTGGCTGACCGAGAGCGATTTTTTGAGCTTCATCGCAGTGTCGGAGTCCACCCCCGGCCCGCTGGCCGTCAACATGGCGACCTTCATCGGCTCCTCGCAAGGAGGGCTGCTGGGTGCGTTTTTCGCCACGCTGGGCGTGGTGCTGCCTTCGTTCGTCATCATTCTGCTCATCGCGGCAGTGCTGCAAAACCTGATGAAGTATGCGGGGGTGGAAGCTTTCCTCTCCGGGGTGCGGCCCTGCGTCGTGGCGATGATCCTGGCCACGGCCCTGACCATGGCACTCTCCACGCTGGCGGGCTTCACGACCGTGGGCGGCGGGGTCTCCGTTTCGGTCCGGTCGGCGGCGGTGTTTGCCCTTTTGTGGGGAGTGCACTTCGCCTACAAAAAGGTAACAAAAAAAGCCCCCTCGCCGATCGGAATGATCGTTCTGGCGGCAGGGCTGGGCATCCTGTTCTGGGGCGTCTGACCCATTCGGGAGAAGTGTCAATAAAAAACAGAATGCCGCCCCACAGGTGAGAGCCTGCAGGGCGGCATTCCGCTATTTGCAATGGGACAAGATCAGAACTTAGGCGGCAGTGGAAGAAGCAGCCACAGAGGAAGCAGCCTCGCTGGAAGCTGCCTCAGAAGAAGCTGCCTCAGAAGATGCAGCTTCAGAGGATGCAGCCTCGCTGGAAGCTGCCTCAGAGGAAGCAGAGACCGAAGCAACGGAAGAAGCCGCAGACTCTGCGGTAGAAGAAGCGGCAGTGGAAGAAGAGCCGCCGCAGGCAGTCATACCAACAGCCAGAACCAGAGCAGCAACGACAACAGCAACATTCTTGAGTTTCATATTCCAAAATCTCCTTACGATCTAAAAAATTCACAGCCGACCCCTCACAGGCGGGGTCGTTCTGCAAAATGATATTCTAGTCCGTTTGTCAAAAAAATCAAGGTTTTTTCGGCAAAGATTGCATTCACAAAGGAAAATCCACACATTTGTTAGAAATATTGCCCAAAAGTCAAGGCTTTTTTAGCAGACTGTCATTTTCACAAAATCTGCAAAACCAGGCAAAAGAAGGACGCACAAAAGCCGCTGCGCCAACGGTGCAGAAAAAATTTTGAATATCCGATTTATAGGATGACATAAGAGTATAATAAGAAGCAGAACAGGGAAGACCGTTCACCACATTCCTCTTTCCTGCATAGAACGGCGGGAAGGGGGAATGCGTTTTGAACGGGATCTTTTTTCTGTTGGCGGCGGTCCTGCTGCTGCCAGCCTGCTGCACGACGGTGGGGGCGGCCGGTGTCTTTCTGATGCGGACGACGCAGGAGCCGAAGACGCGGCGGATGCTCTGCGGCATGGCGGCGGGCATCATGCTGGCGGCCAGTGTGTGGAGCCTGTTGCTGCCGGCCATCCAGCGGGCAGAGGAAGGGCCGCTGCCTGCATGGCTCCCGCCCACGGCGGGGCTGGTCATCGGAGCAGTGGGCCTGCTGCGGCTGGAACAGGCGGCGGGGACGCTGCTGACAGGTGCCGGTGCCGGGCACTGCGGTCGGATGGTGCTGGCCGTGACCCTGCACAACCTGCCGGAAGGCATGGTGGTGGGTCTGGCGGCTGCGCTGGCGCTGTCCGGGGAGGCGGACGCCATGAGCGGTGCGCTGGCTCTGGCGCTGGGCATCGGGCTGCAGAACATTCCGGAGGGCGCAGCGGTCAGCCTGCCGCTATTGCAAAACGGGGAGAGCCGGAAGCGGGCGTTCGGGGCCGGGCTGGCCTCTGGGCTGGTAGAGCCGCTGGGGGCGCTGCTGGCGCTGGCTCTGGCGGGCTGGGTGCAGGCTGCTCTGCCCTGGCTGATGAGCGCTGCCGCCGGGTGCATGGTCTGCGTGACGGCGCAGGAGATGATCCCCGAAGCCGTGGAGGCCGATGAGCCTGCCGGAGTCATCAGCGTGGTGCTGGGCTTCGCACTGATGATGGCGCTGGATGTGGCATTGTGAGTGCGATGCACGAAAACTCCATCTGCCCGCAAACAAAAAACTCCCTCGTGAGAGGGAGCGGAAGGGTGCAGCTCAGGAGCCGGATTTTTCGATGTAGACGCTGGTGGAGGGGAAGGCAAAGTCCACGCCGTCGGCCTGCATGATGTCCATGATGTTCAGGTTCAGGTCGTTCTGCTCTTCGAGGAAGACGGCATAGGCGTTCGTCTGAAGATAGGCGGAAACCAGAATGTTGATGCTGGAATCGCCAAAACTGGTCAACCGGACGATGTTGCTGCCCTTCTGGGTGTAGGGGCTTTCGTCCAGCATGGTCTTGAGGTCGGCCATCAGCTTTTCCAGCTGGGGGCGGGTGGTGTTGTAGGTGACGCCCAGCGTGAACCGATAGGGCCGCATGGTGCGCATCGCAGCGTTCTGCACTGTGGAAGAACAGATCTTGCTGTTGGTGACGATGCTGACCGTTTTGTCCATGGCGCGGATGCGGGTGGAGCGGAAGTTGATGTCGATGACTTCGCCCTCGATCTCGCCCACGGTGATCCAGTCGCCCACCGAGAAGGGCTTGTCGAGCAGGATGACCAGACCGCCGAACAGGTTGCTGGCGCTCTCCTGTGCGGCCAGCGAAATGGTCAGGCCGACAAGACCGGCACCGGCGACGATGCTGCCGATGGGGAAGCCGATGACCTGCGCGATGGTGGCAACGCCGAGCACGACCACCAGCACCTTGTAGGTCGTGTTCAGCAGGGCGAGCAGGGTCTTGTTGGAGCGGATCTCCGGGCTGCAGGAGGCCAGCAGCAGGTCAGCCACATCCGAGGCCTGATACAGACCCTCACAGAACAGAAAGCTCATCACGACCTTGTAGGCCACGAGCAGGAATTTGGGCAGGCCGGTGATGGCCCACGGCAGGCTGGCCAGCGCGAGGTAGAGGCCGGTGAAGACGGCCATCCGTTCCAGCGGGCGCTCCAGACTGCGCAGCAGGATGGGGGTGGCGGCAAAATGCCAGCTGCGGGCCTGCAGGATGGGGAAGAGCTTCCTGCGCAGCAGCAGGGAGACCAGCGCCCCGGCGGCAAAAAGCAGCAGCGCACAGACGCAGCGCGCCGCCAGGGCAAGCCAGCCTTCCAGATAGAGGGAACCGATCTCGAACGCGAGATCGCGGATGGAAAAGATCATGGCAAAAACTCCTCGGAAATAAAATATTACGCCTCAGTATACCATAAAGCGCGCGGAAAGGGCAACCGAAATTGGGGGTTGACAAGTGCAGCCCGGCGCGTTATACTCTGCCCAGAAAGTTCGTTTCAGGGCGGGGTGCGATTCCCCACTGGCGGTACAGCCCGCGACCACTCCCAAAGAGTGCTGACCCGGTGAGACTCCGGGGCCAACGGTATAGTCCGGATGCAAGAAACGGCAGACAAATCGAATTGTTTGCGCGCCCTGTTGCAGTGTTTGCTGCGGCAGGGCGCGTTTTTGGTTGTCTTCCCGGTTCCGGTACGGCGCGAAAAGGGCTTTCCAGTTCAATTGAGCGGGGCCATGCGCCCCCACGGGAGGAAATTACCATGAAAAAAAACACGACCCACAACTTGACCGTAGCCGCCATGCTCAGCGCGGTGGCCTTCATCCTGATGTTCATCGAGTTCCCCATCCCGATGCTCATCCCGTCCTTCGTCAAGATGGACTTCTCCGATCTGCCCGCCCTGCTGGGTGCGTTTGCGCTGGGCCCGGTGTACGGCGCCGTCATCAGCTTCATGAAGAACCTGCTCCACATCGTCATCAAGGGCACCAGCACCGCGTGTGTCGGCGAGCTGTGCAACTTCATGCTGGGCGCGGTCTTCTCGGTCACGGCGGGCTGCATTTACAAGCACCGCAAGAGCCGCAAAACGGCTATCCTCGGTGCGCTGATCGGTGCAGCGGCCATGGCGGTGTTCAGTGTGCCGTCCAACTACTTCATCACTTATCCGGCCTATGTGCAGTTCTATCACATGCCGCTGGAAGCCATCCTCGGTATGTACCAGGCCATCTTGCCCTCGGCAGACAGCCTCATCAAGTGCCTCGTCATCTTCAACATGCCCTTCACGCTGGTCAAGGGCCTGCTGGATGCAGTGCTTTGCATGGTGATCTATAAGCCGCTGTCGCCCATCCTGCACGGCAGAAAGTAAAAAAGGAAAAGACCCTCTCCGTCATTGCTTCGCAATGTCACCTCTCCCCAAGGGCGAGGTTTTGCACTGGCTGTGTGCCAGCAGCAAAGCTCCCCCTTTGGGGGAGCTGGCGAGCGAATGCGAGACGGAGAGGGTCTTTTTTTAGGTTAAGGCTCCCTTTTCCAGCCACTTGCCGCGGGCAAGGCGGAAGAGGAAGAGCAGGCCGCGGATGCAGAGCTCACAGCACATGGAACCCCACACGCCTGCCAGCCCGAACCGGGGCGCAAAGAAGGAGGCCAGCGTCAGCCGGATGCCCCACATGCTGACGAGGTTCAGCACGAAGCAGGCGGTGCTGTCGCCTGCGCCCTGCATGGCACCGCTGGCCACGATGCTGGCCCCGAACATCGGTTCGGCAAAGGCTTCGATGCGCAGCACCCGCGCACCCAGCGCGATGACGGCGGCGTCGGCGGTAAAGATGCCCATCAGCGCCGGGGCAAACACCCACAGCCCCATGCCGGACAGCGCCATGATGCCGATGCCGATGCCGGTGCAGAGCCAGGCGAACCGCTTGGCCATGTCCTTCCGGTTGGCACCCACAGCCTGCCCGATGAGGGCGATGGCGGCGTCCTGGATGCCGTAACCGGCCATGTAGCACAGCCCCTCGGCGCTGACGCCGAGGCTGTTGGCGGCGATGGCCACCGTGCCCAGCCCCGACACGATGCGCACCAGCACCACCTGCGCCGAGGAGAGGGCTGCGCGCTCTGCGGCCAGCGGGGCACCCACCCGCCAGAGGTTGAGCAGGCAGGCGCGGGTGATCTTCCAGGAGCCGGGCTTCCGGATGCAGAGGGGGCCGTCCCGCAGCAGCAGGATGGCCAACGCCAGCAGCCCGCCGATCACGTTGGAAAGGGCGGTGCCCAGCGCCGCACCCGGAACGCCCAGCCCGGCACCCCAGACGGTGACGCGGGTGCCGAAGAGGATCAGCGTCCGGGTGGGGTTGATGAGGAAAAAGTTGAACACGACGTCCAGCCCGCAGACGAGGACGCTGATGAGGCCGGGCGTCAGGGCGTCGCCGGTGGCACGGAGCATGGCGGCGTACATCCCCATGGCCATGGTGAAGGGAAGGGCGGCCGACCAGATGGCAAAGTAGGCGGAAGCGTTGGCCTGCAGCGAGAGGTCAGCGCCCAGCCAGCCGGGCAGAAAGCGGCTGATGCCGATGCCGAACCCTGCCGCCGCCAGACCCAGGATGAGGTTGAAGAGCATGGCCTGCCGCAGCACACCGCGTGCGTCGGCCTGGCGGTCGGCACCGAGATACTGCGCGATCTGGATGGAAAAGGCAGTGTACAGCCCCACCAGGATGCCGTGGAGCAGCCAGGTGCTGGAACTGACGATGCCGATGGCGGCCGTGGCTTCGGCCCCGATGTGGCCCACCATGGCGGCGTCGATGTATTCCATGGCGGTGACGACCATCTGCTGCAAAATGGAAGGGACGCTCAGCGCCAGCACGACCTGCGCTGTTTCCCGCAAGGGGATGTCCTCCCCCCGGCGCATCCGGGAGGAGAGCTGTTCGAGTGAAAGTGTCATGGATTCTCCTGTTCGCATAAAAAATGCCCCGCACAGGGGGACAGAATGTACCTATTATATAAGGAAGAATGAAAAATGTCAAACCGGCGTGTTTTGTGCGCAGGAGATTGATTTTTTCGGCCGGGCGTGATACACTTTCCTTACCTATGAGTGAAACAACAGGAGCGGCGCTGTGTGCGGCTCCGGGAAAGAGGAAAATCGTATGCTCCAACTGTTATCGGGCAGTCAGCGCACCGTGGACGCGCTGGGATTTTTGCTGGCTTTTGCGCTGACGGCGCTGATGGATTCGGTCTTCCGGGAGAAGCTCCCCCACGACCATGGCCGCGCATTTGCGGTGAACGGCGAGCTTTCCAAAGGCAAGGCCCGCGGCTCCGGCCTCATCTTCGTGCTCTGCATCGCGCTGGTCACGCTGGCGGTGGTGCCGCTGCGCACCGAGTATATCATCTATACCGTGCTGCTCATTGCCTCCATGCTCTCCGGCTATTTTGACGATGCCTCCGAGGTGGCCTGGAACGAATACAAAAAAGGTCTCATCGACCTCGTCATCGCCATTGTGGCGGGTGTGACCTACCTGAACTTCAACAGCACCACCGTGAACTTTTTGCAGTGGAGCTTTGCCATCCCGTATCCGCTCTACCTCGTGCTCATCGTCGTCCTCATCTGGGCCAGCATCAACGTTGTCAATTGCACCGACGGTGTGGACGGCCTGTCGGCCAGCCTGGCGGTGGTCAGCATCGGCACCTTCCTGCTGGCTTACGGCGAGGAACTGGGGGACTACAGCACTGCCGCCATCGTCTTCATCGGCGCACTGCTGGCCTACCTGTGGATGAATGCCAAGCCCTCCACCCTGCTGATGGGTGACGCGGGCAGCCGCGCCATGGGCTTCTTCCTCGCGGTGCTGGCGCTCAAGAGCAGCCACCCGTTCTCCTTCCTGCTGGCGGCGCTGGTCTTCATCGTGGACGGCAGCCTGGGCATCCTGAAAATCAGCTTCAAGCGGTTTTTACACATCAGCATCCTCAAACACACCCTGACCCCGCTGCATGACCATGTGCGCAAGCGGATGGGCTGGAGCGATGAGCAGGTGGTGGCCCGCTGGCTCATCCTGCAGGCGGTGGCTTCGGCCTGGCTTCTGCTGCTGACCCGGTAATCGACAAAAATAAAGGTCTGACTTTGTGCAACTTTACAAAACACGGAAATCTGCGCGGAAAAAGTTGTTGCAGTTTTCAGATTGAAAGCGAACGAAAAAACGCTATACTTTAAGCATCGAAAGCAAAGGCGCTTGGTGAACACTCACCGAGCGCCTTTTTTCGTACCCTGCAAAGGCAAATATGCTGTGTTGATAGGTACTCTTTTTGAAAATTGCGATAGTGCAAATAATCACAAGATTTGAACCAGCCTGAGCAGTCAGAAGGCGAAACAGCTTGAAAAGCACATTGGATCGAGTTCGGAAGAGCATCCAGCGTTCGTGCCTTGAATTTACGCAGGAAAAGCACCTCTCCACTGCATGAAATCATTGAGATACCGCTGCTTTATCCTCTGGCCACGATCTTCTGAGCGCCGCATAGGAAATAAGAAAGTTTGCAAGCCAACCTGCCGGGACTGCAAGCCAAACAAAAGCAATGCCAAAACGCGGTGCACAGATCAAAGCAACCGACAAGCGGATTGCAAGGTTTACCATATTTGCAATAAGAAACGGCCGCATGATCCCAAGTCCGCGAAGAACGCCATCCGTTGCCATCTTGATGCCCATGAAGATGAAAAAGTAACCAAGCCATCTCATATAATCACCGGACACCTGATAGGCCAACGCGGTTCCGTCTTTTCCCAAGAACAACGAGGAAATCTGTGTGTGCAGTGTTTCAATGACCACGAAAGCAAGAACTGCAAAGCATAGATCCAACACCAGTGCAGCATGATACCCTTTTTTGATGCGCTCAATTTTCTTTGCGCCAAGATTCTGGGATACAAACGGCGAAACGGCATTGCCGATGGATACGAAGATCAGCGAAAAAACATTTTCTACCCGCATCGTTGCCGCATACCCGGCAAGTGCCTGTGTGCCGAAGGGATTTACCACTGCCTGCACGATCATCATACCGATAGACACTGTGGACTGCTGCAAAACCGATGGTACCGCAATGCGAAGCATGGAATACAGCTCCTGCCGGTCGAACCTGCGAAAGGAACTCTTGTATTGCCGCATCCGAGACAGAAAGATCAAAAACGAAAACACGGCAGAAATTCCTTGTGCGATCAAGGTCGCAAGGGCTGCACCAAACACCCCCAGACCAAGACCAGCCACCATCCAGAGATCCATAAAAATATTCAGGATCGATGAGAATATCAGCAGTCCCAACGGAATTTTGGATTCACCGATGGAAGTGAACATGGTGGAAAGAATGTTGTACATGAATAGAAACGGGAAACCCACAAAGTAGACACGCAGATACAATACGGCTTCTTCCAATATATCGGCGGGGGTCTGTAATCCGCTCATCATGAAATGGGAAAAGCAAAAGCCAAAGGCACCAAGGACAACGCTTAAGATCAAAAAGCTGATCAGGGACGTTGACACAATGGTTTTCATTCTACCATAATTTCTTGCACCAAAATAGCGGCTTACAAGCACACCTGCGCCCACACCAGCGCCAAGCGCCACACAAATAAAAACATTGGTCAGTGCAGCACAAGCACCAACAGCCGCAAGTGCCGAGGAGCCAACAAATTGACCAACTATTATGGAATCGGCCATATTGTATACTTGTTGAAAAAAGCTGCCAAGGATCATCGGCATCGCAAAAACAGTCAGCGCTTTCAGGGGTGGATCTGTGATCAAATATTCATCTTTCGACATGATTACATTCCTTCAAAAAATCGTTTATCGCAAATTTTATCGCAAGTCAAGAAATGAGCGCACCATTCAAACGGCATCTTTGCGATATGCAGTTTGCGGGTGCTGCTTGTGCATTAAAAACGCAAACTGCTATAAAAAGTTGAATTGCTATCGTTTGTTACAGCGTTTTTTCTGCGGCATCCACCACATGGCCGACCAGCACAGAGGTGGTCACGGTGCCCACGCCGCCGGGTACCGGGGTAATGGCCTCGACGAGGGGGTCTGCCTCGTCAAAGCGGACGTCGCCGCAGAGCTTGCCCTCTGCGTTGACATGGATGCCCACATCGACCACGACCTGGCCTTCGCGCAGGCAGTTGCTGCCGATGAAGCCCTGCCGCCCCATGGCAACGACCACGATGTCGGCCTCTTTGCAGAGGGCGGGCAGGGCCTGGGTGCGGGAATTGCAGAGCGTCACCGTGGCGTTTTCCCGGTCCAGCATCATGGCGGCGGGCTTGCCGACCACGAGGCTGCGGCCCACGACCACGGCCCGCCGACCAGAGAGCGGCACCTGATAATACTTCAGGATCTCCAGACAGGCCTGCGCGGTGCAGGGCGGGTAGCCGATGGCGGTGTTGGTGAACACACCGGCCAGCGAACCGTCCGTGATGCCGTCGATGTCCTTTTCCGGGGCCAGTGCCGCGCGGACGGCGCGGTCATCGAACTGTTTGGGCAGAGGGCGGAAGAGCAGACAGCCGTGGATGGACGGGTCTGCGTTGATCTTCCGGATGACCTTCAGAAGCGCGTCCTGTGCGGCATCTTCGGGCAGAAGGAACTGCTTTACGGCGACGCCCACCTTACCGCAGCGGGTCAGGACGCCTTTTTCGTAGGAAAGGTCGTCCGGGCGGGCACCCACGCGCACCACGGCCAGCGTGGGCACGACGCCCTTTTCCTGCATTGCAGCACAGCGGGCGGCATTTGCTTCGTTCATGGCGGCCACAACGGGCGCGCCCTTCAAAATCGTTGCCATCAGAATTACCCCCTCAAGGAATGTGTGAGTTTCTCGTAGATCTGGTCGGCCTGCGGCACAAACTCCGCCAGCATGGCGTCGGCCTGTGCATTCAGGGCGGCGGCGTGGGCGTTGTCGGCCATCAGCCGAGTGTTGATGGAGACATTGAGCCCGGCGGCCTGCAGGGCGGCCTTGCAGAACAGTGCGGCGCACCCGGCATCCGATACGGCCATCACACTGCCCTTTTCGGCGTATTCCGCCGCCAGCGTGATGCCCTCACAGCAGGCGGACATGATCTCCAGCGGCACAGCACAGGCCCCTTCCAGCGCGGCCTCCAGCACAGCGGCTTTGTGGGCCTGCTGCTCCGGGGTCTCTTTGGGCAGCTTGTAGGCTGCGGCCAGCGGTGCAAAGGCGTCGGCGTCGGCCTGCACCAGCCCTTCCAGCCGCTTGCGGAGGGCGGCGGCACGGCGGTTCAGGATGAGGATGTCCGCCTCCACGGCGGCATATTTTTTCTTGCCGATGGTCAGGCTGCCGACCATGTTGCCAAGGGCGGCACCGGCGGCACCCACCAGAGCTGCGGCCCCGCCGCCGCCCGGTGCCGGGGCGCTGCCGGCAAGGTCTTCTAAAAACGCTTCACAGCTCAAATTCATCAGTTCCACGATAGATCCCCTCCTCTGTTGCAAATCCGTCCAGCCGCTGGTCGTGCGCGTCCACAGCGGCCTGCTCCACCCGCTGCGCCTCAAAGGCAGCGCCAAGCAGTACGGCGTTCCGGCAGCGGGGCAGGTAGCGGTCATAGTAGCCTTTTCCCATCCCGACGCGGCGGCAGGCGGCATCAAAGGCCGTGCAGGGCACCAGCACCAGGTCGAGCGCTTCGGGCGGGAGCAGCTGCGCCCGCTCCGGGATAGGGGTCCGGATGCCGTATGCACCCACCTCCCAGCCGTCCGGGCTGGGCACAGCGGCCGTCAGGGTGAAGCCCGCGCCGCAGATGGGGTAGGCGACGGTCTTGCCTTGCTGCACGGCCTCCGCCAGCAGAGCGGACAGGTCTGCCTCCCCGCCGAAGGCGGCATAGGCAAGGAGCGTCCGGGCGTTCTGAAAGCAGTTCAGTGCTGCGATGCGGCGGCACAGCGCGGCGTCTGCGGCAGAACGTGCGGCGGCGGAAAGCGCCCGCCGTGCGGCAATGCCCGCTTTGCGCTGGGCTGCTTTTTGCAGGGAATGATCCATCTGCGGTTTCCTCCCTCGTTTCCGTCGGAGTTTGTGCGGGCTGATTCTGAAAAGCTGCACAAACGCGGGAACGGATTTTTATACAGATATAATAAACGCTGGCCGCAAAAAAAGCAAGGGTTTAGGCGAAAATATGGTTGCGCATCGGGGTTGATTTTGTTATCATAAAGAGGAGGGGAGCAAGGCTCACTTCGGAGCCGCTCTGCCCGGAACGATCTGTCAGAGAGGGGTAGTAAAAATGTACGATGAAATGATGGATACCATCGGTCTGGTGGGCAAGGCTGACCCGGAGCTGGCTGCGGCGATGGGCCGCGAGCTGACCCGCCAGCGGGAGAACATCGAGCTGATCGCCAGCGAGAACATCGTTTCGCCTGCCGTGATGGCTGCGATGGGCACAGTGCTGACCAACAAGTATGCCGAGGGTCTGCCGGGCAAGCGCTATTACGGCGGCTGTGCCTATGTGGATGAGGTCGAGAACATCGCCATCCAGCGCGCCTGCAAGCTGTTCGGGGCCAAGTATGCCAACGTGCAGCCGCACTCCGGCGCACAGGCCAACCTGGCCGTCTACTTTGCACTGCTGGACGTTGGCGATACCGTCATGGGCATGGACCTGTCGCAGGGCGGCCACCTGACCCACGGCTCGCCGGTGAACATGTCCGGCAAGAACTACCACTTCGTGTCCTACGGCGTCAACGAGGACGGCGTCATCGACTATGCGGCGCTGGAAAAGCAGGTCAAAACGGTGCGCCCGAAGCTCATCGTGGCGGGCGCGTCGGCTTACCCCCGCGCCATCGACTTTGAAAAGCTGGCCGAGATCGCCCACGGCTATGGCGCTTACCTGATGGTCGATATGGCCCACATCGCCGGTCTGGTGGCGGGCGGCTATCACCAGAGCCCGGTGCCCTATGCAGACGTTGTGACCACCACGACCCACAAGACTCTGCGCGGCCCGCGCGGCGGCCTGATCCTGACCAACAACGCGGTGCTGGCCAAGCGGATCAATTCCGCCGTCTTTCCCGGCACCCAGGGCGGCCCGCTGGAGCATGTCATTGCGGCAAAGGCCGTCTGCTTCGGGGAGGCACTGAAGCCGGAATTCAAGGAATATGCGCGCAAGATCGTGGAGAATGCACAGGCCATGGCGGCTGAGCTGCAGGCCCGCGGCGTGAAGCTGGTGTCCGGCGGCACCGACAACCACCTGATGCTCCTCGACCTGCGGGAGGAGGAGTGCACCGGCAAGGAGCTGGAAGCCCGCCTCGACAGCGTGCACATCACGGCTAACAAGAACACCGTGCCCGGCGAGACCCGCAGCCCCTTCGTGACCTCCGGCGTCCGTCTGGGCACCCCTGCCGTCACGACGCGCGGCATGGGCCCGGCAGAGATGAAGATCATCGCCGACTGCATTGCCGACTGCATCTGGCACTATGACGAGAAGCGGGACGACATCTCCGCCCGCGTTCTGGCGCTCACCAAGGCGTTCCCCCTGTACGAATAAGAACGGTCAAATTTCCGGCACCTGCTGCACATCCTGCGGCGGGTGCTTTTTTACGCTTGACAAAAGGCGCGGGGGAAGAATGAACCGTGGGCGGCTTGTATCTTTTGCGGAAATCGGCTATAATGGGGCGGCAAAAGGATGAAAAAAGGAGACAACACCATGTGGATCTATCTGCTGCGCCATGGCAGAACTGAATACAACGCCCAGAAACGGTATCAGGGCCAGCGGGACATCCCGCTTTCGCCCGAAAGCGCGGCCCAGCTGCGGCGGGCGGACTTTTCCCCGGAGGTCGTCTACGTGACGCCGCTGCAGCGCACGTCGCAGACGGCAAAGATCCTCTTTCCGGATGCAAAACTGGTGCCGGTGGAGGGACTGAAGGAGATGAACTTCGGCCGGTTCGAGGGGCAGAAGTTCGTCCGTGTGGAGCAGGACCCAGAGTATCTGGAGTGGGTCCGGCAGAACGAAGCCAGCGCTCACCCGGACGGGGAGCGGAAGAGCGATTTCTGTGACCGCGTCTGCGCGGCGTTTGCCGCTCTGGTGGACAAGGCACTTGCCGACGGCGAGGAGCGGCTGGTCATCGTGGCGCACGGCGGCACCCAGATGGCCGCAATGGAGCGGTTCGCGGTGCCGCACAAGACCTTCCACGCATGGTGCGGCCCCAATGCGGGCGGCTATGTGCTGGACGCCTGCGACTGGAAGGCGGAACACATCCTGCACGTGATGAAAACCGTCCAGTACACGGAGGAAAACGCATGATGGAGCGCGGATTGCTGCATCTCTATTGGGGCGATGGAAAGGGCAAGACCACAGCCGCCATGGGCCTTGCGCTGCGCGCATTGGGCAGCGGGAAGCGTGTGGTCATCGTGCAGTTCCTGAAGGGCGGCAAAAGCGGCGAGATCCCGCTGCTGGAGCAGCTGGGGGCCAAAGTCTACCGCGGCAAGGCCGGGCAGAAATTCGTCTTCCAGATGAACGACGCCGAAAAGGCGGCTACGCGGGCGCTGCAAAATGAGAACCTCCGGGCTGCCATGGCCCAGCCGGCCGATCTGCTTCTTCTGGATGAGGCCGGTTCCGCATGGGAACTGGATATGGTGGACAAAGAGCTGCTGCAGTCGGCGGTTCTGCACCGGCCGGATGGGCAGGAATGCGTTCTGACGGCACACGCTGCGCCGCAGTGGATGCTGGATGCGGCGGATTACAGCACCGAGATGAAGTGCTGCCGCCACCCCTACCAGAAGGGCATCGCCGCCCGGCAGGGGATCGAATATTGAAAAAGTGCCCCGCCCTCTGGTTTTCCAGAGAGCGGGGCACGATTGTCATACGGTGGCCAGCACCGCCAGGATGCTCTGCCAGTGGGGGTTCTGCGCGGCAGGGGCGGCGCGGCGCGGGGCCGGGCGCTGGGCAGGAGAACGGACAGCGTCCGCCGGGCAGGTGAAGGGCGAGCAAAGCTCCGCCTGCCACTGCGCGGCCAGCTCCATGGCCTGCGGGCAGTTTTGCAGGGTGCGGCGCTCGCTCCCGGCCAGAAAATCACCCAGCCAGCAGAGCAGCGCAGCGAGAGGCAGGCAGTCAGCAGCCTGCGTGCTCCAATAGCACCAGTGCCCGCCGCGGCCCACAAAGCTGTCCACGGTGATGAGCGCCCCTTCGCGGGCCGACTGCGGCAGGGGAGGGCAGGAGGTGTCCGAAAGACGCCGGAGCTGGTTCACGAGAAACTCCGTGCGGGCCGGGTCAAAGGCATCGTCCCGGATGCAGGCGGAAAAGTCCGCTGCGTCCAACAGGGCGTCCGCTTTGGTGGGGAAACGGCCGGTCATTTCGCCGGATGCGTTGTGGCACAACTGCCAGCCCTTGCGGAACAACTGGAAGTTGAGGTTGCGGCGGCCCATGGTGGAATAGAAGACCCGTGCGCGGCCGGATGCGTTCCGGCGCAGCTCGATGTAAGCATCCGCGCCGCCAAGGTCCTGCACCTTTACGCTCAAAATCAACGAGAAATCGCGCTTCTGCGCGGACATGACCTGGTGCATCTGCTCAAAGTAACGATTGGCATCCATAGCGGGTCTCCTTCCTCGTACAACCATTGATTCGTTCTTTTCTGGCTGTATTATAGCATAAGTTGTCACAAATTACAACTAAAAGTTTGAAGATTGCAAAAATATTTTTGAGCATTGGGGGGAATGGTAAACACTATGGTTGTAACCAAAAGACCGGAGCTGCAAACATGCAGTCCCGGTCTTTTGGTGCGAGGAGTCAATCGCCCAGCTCGCGGATCTCGTTCTGGATGAGCTGCCCGGCCGCGCGGGCCAGCTGGTCCATGCCGCGGATGCGGGCCAGATCTTTGCCGTAGATGCGCTCGGCATCGGGGATGGAGCGGTCTTCGCCCATGAAGACAGCGGAGACCCGCAGCCCCTTGCGGCGGAGAGTGCGCACCTCGGCAGCGGCATCGTCCACACCGAAAGCCCCGCCGTAGTCGTGCCCCAGCGGGTTTTCCGAAGAGGGCGGCACACGGCGGCTGTCGTTGGGGGAGGCGTCCGTCAGCAGGATGAGCAGATGACGCGGCGCGGGGCCGGGTGCAAAGTCCAACAGGTCGCCCGCAGCCCGCAGGGCCAGGCCGTCGCGGTTCCAGCCGGAGGCAAAATACTGGTGGATGTTCTGTAGGTTCTTGTCCGAAAAACCCTTGAGCACCCGCAGGACCGTGTAGCCCCGCAGGCTGGAAAAGCAGCTGACCCGCACAGGGATGCCGCAGGCAGTCAGGCTCTCGGCAAGGATGACGCCCTGCGCCGCGATGACCTCCTGACAGTGCAGGCGGGAGGCCGACGCATCCAGCAGCAGGTCTACGGTGAAGGCGGGCTGGTTCTCCTCCTCAGCGCAGCGGAAGACGCGGGCATCGTCCAGCACAGGGGCCCGCCAGACCCGCACGGGGTCCAGACTGCCGCTGCGGGCCACCCGCGCATGGGGCTGCTGATGCACGAGGATGCAGTTGCGGATCTGTTCGGTCAGCCGCAGCACGACGCTGCGGTGCAGCTCCCGGTTCTTGGCGTAGTAGGCGCGGTTCCGGTCGGCCTGCAGCTGTGCCTGTTCGGCCAGATGCTTTGCTTCCGGGGTGGGGGCCTGTTCGGGGCTGGGGACACCGGCGGCGAACCAGAGATGACACCCCAGATGATCGCCGGTGCAAAGCTCCTGCTCGGCCTTGCGCAGCCGTTCCGGCGGGTAGAGGGAGCGCCCGAAACAGCTCTCGATGTAGGCGCGGTCTTCGGCGGCGTTCTGCCGGAGGGTGATGCGGGCCAGCCGCTTGTCCACCGTCAGCCCGCCGCTGCCTGCGGCATCCACCGCGCTGGAGTGCTCGACCATGACGCGGTCGGTCTTGATCATCTGGGTGGGGAGCGTTTTGGTGGCAAGCGAAGCCAGAAGCCCTTCGAGATGCAGGTGGAGCGCGGCCTTTTTGTGCACGGTGCCGTCAAACAGCTTCGCGCGGGCAAAGAGGGCCAGCAGGGCCGGTTTCAGCGCAGCCGGTTCCGGCGGCGTCTGCGGGGCCAGCGCGGCGGCAAGGTCGGCTTCGTAAGGGGTCATCACCGGCGGGCGGCGGCCCTGCACGGTGCGCCAGCGGTCTGCCTGCATGGTGTAGACGAGCTGGTTTTTGGCCATCCACTCCTGCCGGGAGAGCTTGTACTGGATGCCGAAAAAGTAGTCCGCATGGGCGCGGCGCAGCTCGGCCAGCACCGGGCGGCGGGGCAGCTCCAGCGCATAGGCTGCGCTTTCGAGGTAGAGCCAGGTCAGGTCGTCGAGTTCGGCCTCCCGGATGTCGCCATCCCAAAGCCCGAACAGGCTCCGGATGAGATCGTCGCCGTAATATTTGTGCACCAGGCCCACGATGCAGTTCATGTAAAAATCGATCGTGCCGTCGGTGTTGTGTGCAAGGAACAGCGGCTCAAACCCATAGGCACCGGCTGCCGCCCAGACCTGATTGGCTGCGCGCCGCTGTTCGGCGGTGTAGCTCTGCGCTTCCATCAGCGGAACAGCTTTGCGGCAGTGAGCTGCGCCGGGATGCGGGCGGCGATGACGTCCCGGATCAGCCCCTGCTCGTAGGAATCAAAGGCTTTGTTGGTGATGCCCATATCCAGCGCGGCCCCGGCCGGGACGCCACGGCGGATCAGCCGCAGCGCATCCAGCATCCCGCGCAGATCGAGCGCCTTGGTGGAGATCTCCGCGCTGTCGCACTTTTTTTGCAGGTCGAGGAAGAGCAGGGCGAACTGGTGGACATAGTTTGCGTGCAGGTCGGGGAACTGGGCACGGAGCAGCTTTTCGAGGTTGTCCTGTGTGATGGTGGGCATCTGGATGACCACAAAGCGGGACGTCAGCGCCTCGTTCAGCTCACGGGTGCCCGCATAACCGTAGTTCATGGTGGCGATGAAGCGGGTCTCCTCGGCCAGCGGGATACGCTCATAGCCGGGCACGTCGATGGCGCGGCGGAAGTCCAGCACGGCGTGGAGGACGGCCAGCGCCTCATTTTTGGCCATGTTGATCTCGTCCAGCACACCAAACCCGCCGCACTGGGCGCAGCGGTAGACCGGGCCAGGCCGGAACCGGACCGCACCGCCCTCAAACGTATCCATGCCGATGAGGGAGGCTGCGTCCATGTTCACATGGAACGAGATGTCCCACGCAGGGCGGCCGAAGGCGGCGGAGAGGTTCTCGGCCAGCACATTTTTGCCGGTGGCCTTGCCGCCTGCCAGCAGCAGGTTCTCACCGCAGAGCAGCGCGGCCAGAGCCTGCTCCCAGACGTCCTTACCATAATAGGTAAAGGCCGACACCGGGATGCGGGGGCGCAGCGCCTCGGCCAGCGGGTGGGCTGCGCGGTATTCTTCCACAGCGGCGAGCAGCGCGGGATCGACGCCCTCCTGCCGCAGGGTCTCAAGCAGATCAGACATGAACGACACCTTCTTCATGGGTTGGCAGTGCCAAACCGATTTTTCAGCCTTATCATAGCACAACCGCCGCCGTTTGTGTAGGGGCAGGCGGCTGGGAAACGGCAAAAATTCGCAAAGAAATTGCGGGGCCGATGAAATGGTGTTAAAATAGAGAAAAACGGAAGGGGACAACTGCCATGAGACACGAACACCGCCGCTGGAAGGTCTGCTTTGGGAAAAATTTCTGGGGAACACAGGAGGGAAACGACCCCGGCGAGGAACTGCGCGTGGACCGCGAATTTGAATGGCATGGGTACAAGTGGCGCATCCCGGCGGTCTACCGGTGCCGACAGGGATTGGTCGTGGACTTTGCGATGGAGGTGCCGCAGGAAGAACTGCGGGCCTATATGGAAAAATGGGGCCTGACCGAAGACGGCGAATGCAGCCGCACCCTGACCAGAGCCGAGGAACAGCAGATGGAACAGGAAAATCCGTTGAATGTGGGGTTCTGCGCGGAGCTGGAACTGAATGGGATGCGGCTGCATTCCCGCGATGGCTGCGGGGCGGGTTATCTTCCGGGAGAGATGGCCGGAGCGGATGCGGTAAAAGCGCTCCTGCGGCATTATGGGCTGGATGAAACGACGGTCTGGAAGTTCTGGCGGGAAAGCTATCCCTGGGCGACCCGGAGCCGGAAGAGCTGCCCGAAGCGCTTCCGTGTCCTGGAGGTGCGGCTGGAAGCGGAACTGGAACAACACCCGGCGGAACGGTTTCGGACCCCTGCGGTGGGCGGGTCGGTGACGCTGCACGAACCGGGAAACGCACAGACCTATCAGCTGACTGCATTGGATGTCCGGTCGGAAACGCTGGAACTTCCGGACTGTGATGGCTGGGAGTGGCCCAACCGCTTCTGTATGATGACCTACCGCCTGACCCCGGCTGCCGAAAATTTCTTCCTCTCCGACTGCGCTGAGGGGGACCACCCGCGCCGCCGACCCCGGAATCTGCCGCCCGAACGGGCAGCGTTGGAAAAGAAGTATGGACTGGAACCGCAGGGGGAAGGGGATGCGGCCATCGCAGTCATTGGCGGGGCCGACGGCCCGACGGCGGTGTTCTGCACGGTGCGCGGGAGTGCAGACGAGACAGAAGGTGTAGCTGCGGCGTGTTCCTCCTGCTATTTTGAGCCGGTGGAGCCGGAACACATCACCTGGCAGGCGGCATTCTGCCGAAGACCCTGTGCTGGTGCCGTGGTTTCCCTGCTCGCAGTGCCCTGATGCCGCAGCGCGATGCGGGGGCTGCGGTTTCGGAAAATATGAAAATGCGAAAATTGCGCAGTTCCGATTGACAAAATGCTGTGTTTATCGTATAATTTATAAAGAGAAAGTTTGCCCGGAAGGGCGTGGGGTCTCCTTGTTTCCGGCGCAGGGTACTGCCCGGCACCGGCAAGACTGAAAAGTGAGGCAGCAACGATGAAACAATTCCTGAAGCGGCTGGTGCTCGGTGTGGTGACGCTGGCAATGTTCTGCTGCGTGACGCCGCTGGCATTTGCGGACAGCCCCGATTATTATACCATCTATCTGGAGCGGCAGGGCGGCATCGGCACCCCGGAGTACGTCTTCGTCTACCGCATCAAAACTTCGGACGGCACGGAGGTCTACCGGACTTCCAGACTGCCCACTCCCACCATGGAAGGCTACCTCTTCGATGGCTGGTATACGGACCTTGTGGGCGGCGATAAGATCAAGCCGGCGGAGTACGAGTTCCAGGAAGATGGGCAGACCCTGTATGCCCACTGGACGCCTGTGTCGGGCGAGTCCACCGCGAAGCCAGAGCCGGAGGCGGCCGAACAGTCTACCAGCACCTTCCGGCTGGAGGACCACCTGGGCGAGATCCTGATCGTCGGAACGACGGTCCTGGTCGTGACACTGGTTGCAATGCACGGCTGAGTGGATCTGCATTGCTGAAACACAAAAACGAATCGAATGTTTGAAAGAGAGGAATCCCCGTTATGAACGAAATCAAGATGCCTGCTGCTTTTGCCGAGATCGACGAGAACGAGATGGTCTACCTGAACGGTGGCTCGATCACCGATACCGAGGCCTGGAAGATCTTCCTGAACGTTGGCACCCTGTTCAACTACATCGCCCGCGTCTTCTCTGCTGGCAGCTCCATCGTCAACAACGTCAATGTCATCGTGACCACCATCCAGACCCTGAACAAATTCAAGCTGACCGGCACGAACTAAGAACGCCCCCCAAAAAAGAGCAAGACCTGCAGAGAGCTGTTTCCCTGCACCACAGGCGGACAGGCGCGGTATGCCCTGTGCTGCGTCCGGACGGACAAATGACCGGCTCCCTTGCAATCCCTTGCAAAATGTACTCGCTTTCCCACCGGAAGGCGAGTATTTTTGTGTTATCCACACCGAGAGGAGGACGACACATGGGGGAAGGCGTTCGGGCGGCATTCGGGCTGGCCGGTGGGCTGGCGCTGTTTTTGTTTGGGATGGAGAACATGAGCCGGGCGTTGCAGCAGGCGGCAGGGGAGCGGATGCGGGGATTCCTGCGCCGCGTCACCCGCACACCGCTCACCGGGGCGCTGGCGGGGCTTCTGGTCACAGCGGTGCTGCAAAGCAGCTCGGCCACCACGGTGATGGTCATCGGGTTTGTCAGCGCCGGGCTGATGGAGCTGCCGCAGGCCGTGGCCGTGGTGTTCGGGGCCAATGTGGGCACCACCATGACGGCCCAGCTGGTGGCGTTCCGGCTGGCGGACTGGGTGTTCCCCATCCTGTTTGCGGGGGTGCTGGTCTGGCTGCTGGCCCGGCGGGAGCGGACGCGGCAGCTGGGGCTGGCGGTGTTTTCGTTCGGCCTGCTGTTCGACGGCATCGAAGTTTTGTCCGGCGCGATGGCTCCGCTGGCCGAACACCCGGTCTTCCTCCGCTGGATGACGCAGGTGCGGCATACGCCGCTGCTGGGGCTGCTGCTGGGCACCGGGATGACGCTGGTGGTGCAGAGCAGTTCGGCCACCATCGCGGTGCTGCAGCGGGCCGCACAGCAGGCCGGGCCGGACGGCATCCACAGTGTGCTGGGGCTGGCCGGTGCCCTGCCCGTTTTGCTGGGGGACAACATCGGCACGACCATCACGGCGGTGCTGGCGGCGGTGGGTCAGCCTACGGATGCCCGGCGGACGGCGGCAGCGCACTGCTGCTTCAACCTGTCGGGCAGCGTGGTCTGCCTGCTGACTCTGCCCTGGATGACAAGGCTGGTGGAGGCCGTCTCGCCCAAGGGACCGGAGCTGGAAGTGCTGGCGCGGCAGATCGCCAACGCCCACACCCTGTTCAACCTGCTGTGCACACTGGTGTGGCTCCCGCTGACGCCGGTGATGGTCCGGCTGGTCTGCAAACTGGTGCCGCAGCCCCAAAGCTCCCGCTGAAACGGCAGAACCTGCGTTTTTTCTGCAAAGAGAGCCGTTTGTCCATTGACAAGGGTTCCCGGCTTGTCGTATACTGACAATGCCTTGAAACAATGCCTTGAAAAAAATGCCGCACACTGCGGTGCAAAAAAGAGGAGCGAAAGAATATGAAAAACAACAACGGCATCAAAACAGTGGTCGCCGTCGGCATCGGCGCAGCCCTGTTCTTTGTTCTGGGCCGGTTCGTGGCCATTCCCAGCCCGGTGCCCAACACCAACATCAGCCTGCAGTACGCCGTTCTGGCCCTGCTGGCCGCGATGTACGGCCCGGTGGCCGGCGGTCTGATCGGCTTCATCGGCCACACCCTGATCGACCTGTCCTGGGGCGGCAGCCCGTGGTGGAGCTGGGTCATCGCTTCGGCCTTCGTGGGCGTTGTGGTGGGCCTGTTCGCCAAAAAGCTGGACCTGCAGGAGGGCGAGTTTGGCAAAAAGAAGATGGCCGCCTTTACGGTCGCCAACATCGCAGCCCATCTGCTGGCCTGGATCGTGGTGGCCCCGGTGCTGGATATCCTGATCTACGCCGAGCCGGCCAAGAAGGTCTTTGCGCAGGGTGCCTTTGCCGCTGTGTCCAACATCATCACCGCTGTGGTGGTGGGCGGCCTGCTGGTGCTGGCCTATACCAAGACCATCGCCAAGAAGGGCTCTCTCGACCAGGAGTGATCCCGGCCGGAGCGACTCTGGATGGAACCCGCAGCCTTTCCCTCGGCCATCCGCCGGAGGAAAGGCTTTTTGTTTGAACAGCTGAGGTAATTTGCCCATGGCAGAACGTAACGAACCCATCATCTCGTTCCGAGATTTCTCGTTTCAGTACCGCGCCCAGAAGCGTCCCACGCTGACCGGCATCGACCTGGACATCTATCCGGGGGAGCGTGTGCTCATCGCAGGTCCGTCCGGCAGCGGCAAAAGCACGCTGGCGGGCTGCATCAACGGCCTGAACCCCTTTTCGAACCCCGGCGTGTGCACTGGCACCCTGACTGTGGACGGCGTGGATGCGCCGCACAGCAGCATCTTTGAGCTGTCGGCCCATGTGGGCACGGTATTGCAGGACCCGGATGGCCAGTTCATCGGCCTGACCGTGGGCGAGGACATCGCCTTTGCGCTGGAAAACAGCTGTATGCCGCAGGAGGAGATGCACACCATCACCCGCCGCGCTGCGGAGCTGGTGGGCATCGAGAACCACCTCGGCTATGCACCGCATGAGCTTTCCGGCGGGCAGAAGCAGCGGGTCAGTCTGGCGGGCGTTATGGTGGATCAGGTCAAGATCCTGCTCTTCGACGAGCCGCTGGCCAACCTGGACCCGGCCACCGGCAAGCAGACCATGGAGCTCATCGACGAGATCCAGAAAAAGACCGACACCACTGTGCTCATCATCGAGCATCGGCTGGAGGACGTCCTCTGGCGGAGTGTGGACCGCATCGTCCTCGTGAACGAGGGCAGAATTCTGGCCGACCTCCGCCCGGACGCGCTGCTTTCCACCTCCCTGCTGACCGAAAACGGCATCCGGGAGCCGCTCTACCTGACCGCTCTGCGGTATGCGGGCGTGGACATCACCCCGAAAAAGCACCCTTCGCATGTGGACAGCCTCGTCCTGAACGAAGCCGACACCACGGCTCTGCGGAACTGGTTCACCGCTTATCCGCAGCCGGAAGCGGCCCCGGCCCCGGAACCGCTGCTGGAAGTGCGGGACCTGTGCTTTGGCTACCAGAAGGGACAGGCGACCCTGAAGAATGTCCGGTTCTCCATCGGAAAAGGGGAGATGGTCAGCATCGTGGGCCGGAACGGCGCGGGCAAATCCACGCTGTCCAAGCTCATCTGCGGGTTCGAGACGCCGGATGCGGGCGAGATCTTCCTCAACGGAAAATCGCTGGCCGAGGAGAACATCCGCCGCCGTGCCCAGCACATCGGCTATGTGATGCAGAACCCCAACCAGATGATCTCCAAGACCATGATCTACGACGAAGTGGCACTGGGCCTGCAGCGCTCCGGCCTGACCGAAGCGCAGATCCGGGAAAAGGTGGAGCAGACGCTCAAGATCTGCGGGCTGTATCCCTTCCGGAACTGGCCGGTGTCGGCGCTGAGCTTCGGCCAGAAAAAGCGTGTCACCATCGCAAGCGTACTGGCGCTGGACCCGGAGCTTATCCTGCTGGACGAGCCTACGGCGGGCCAGGATTTCCGCCACTACACCGACATCATGGAGTTCCTGCGGGGGCTGAACGCCCAGGGCGTCACGGTCGTGATGATCACCCACGACATGCACCTGATGCTCGAATACACCCAGCGGGCGCTGGTCTTCTGCGACGGTGCACTCATCGCGGACCGCAGCCCGGCGGGCGTTCTGTGCGACCCCGCCCTCATCCGGCAGGCCGCACTGAAAGAGACCAGCCTCTACACGCTGGCCAACCGCTGCGGCATTGCGCCCGCGCAGGAATTTGTGGAGCGCTTCATCGCGCAGGACCGGGAGGTGCGGGAACATGGCCGCTAAAACTGTTTTGAATTATCTCCCGCGGGAGAGCGTCATCCACAAGCTCACCGGCACCACCAAGCTGGCGTTCTTTCTGCTGTTCACCTTTGCCAGCATGATCACCTACAACACCTGGGTTCTGCTGGTGCTGCTGGCGGTCAGCCTGGCCGCGTTCAAGCTGAGCCGGATCAGGTTCCGCGAGGTGCGGTTCATGCTGGTGTTCATGCTGGTGTTTCTGCTGCTGAACAACCTGTTCATCTTCCTGTTCGACCCCGACCAGGGCACGACGCTGTACGGCACCCGCACGGTGCTCTGCCACCTGTTCTGGCGGTATGACCTGACGGCTGAGCAGCTGTTCTATATGTGCAACATCTCGCTCAAGTATTTCGTGGCCCTGCCCGTGGCCATCCTGTTCATCTCGGCCACCGACCCCAGCGAGTTTGCGGCCAGCCTGAACAGCATTGGCATTTCGTACAAGGTGGGCTACTCGGTGGCCATTGCGCTGCGGTACATTCCGGACATCCAACGCGACTACCACAGCATCAGCCAGGCCCAGCAGGCCCGCGGCGTGGAGCTTGGCAGGAAGGAACCCTTCTTCAAGCGGCTCAAAAACTCCGTCAACATCCTGCTGCCGCTCATCCTGACCAGCCTGAACCGCATCGACACCATCTCCAATGCGATGGAACTGCGCGGTTTTGGCAAAAAGAACAAGCGCACCTGGTACACCCAGCGGCCCTTCGTCCGCCGCGATCTCATCGCGCTGGGTGTCGGGGTGCTCCTGCTGCTCCTCAGCCTCACCGTGACCATCCGGTTCGGTCGGTTCTACAATCCGTTTGTGTAAAGAGCAGGCGGCTGTCTCATTGCCACCCTGGTGGCGAATGCGGTATAATCTTTGCAGGAACCACCGTAGAAAACGAGCGTTTCATCCTGGTTATTCCAAGGCAGTGCGGGCAGTGCGCACAAGATACTCCATGGCCTCCACCGGGTATTGCCCCGCGGCAGTCTCCCCGGTGAGCATCACGCTGGAAGCACCGTCTGACACGGCGTTGTAGATGTCGCTGACCTCGGCGCGGGTGGGTACCGCCCGGCTGCACATACTGTCCAGCATTTGGGTCACCACCATAAAGGGCACCCCGGCAGACCGGCAGACCGCCGAAAGCTGTTTCTGGCACCGGGGCAGTTCCCACAGGGGCATGGCGTTGCCGAGGTCCCCGCGGGCAATGACTACTTCATCCACAAGAGGCAGGAACTCCGGCAGGGCCTGCACCCCCGCAAGGCTCTCGATCTTGGCAAAAATGCGGATCTGCCCGGCCCCGGCCTGTTCCAGCGCCCGGCGCAGGGTGCGGATGTCCTCGGCCCCCCGCACGAAGGGCAGCATCACCCCGGTAACGCCGCAGGCTCCCGCCAGCTGCAGGTTTTGCAGGTCTGCCTCCGTCAACGTGGGGGAGGCTACCGCCAGCCCCGGCGCCGCAAGGCTTTTGCGGCTTTGCAGAGTGCCGCCCCGCACCACGGTACACTGCAGGGCTGCGCCGTCGGTTCCGGCAACCTGCACAAGGAGCCTGCCGTCGTCCAGCAGGAGGTTCTGGCCCGGCCGGGCCGCCTGCACCAGCGCCGCCGGGCAGGGAACACCCCCTTGCCCCAGCCGGAGGCTCTGCCCCGGTTCCAGCACAAGGGGCTGGGTCAGTGTGCCGATGCGCAGCTCCGGCCCCTGCAGGTCGATGAGCAGCTGGGGGATGCCCACGGCGTGGATCATGTCCAGCCAGTCTTTGTGGGCCGAAAGGGGCCCGTGGGAAAGGTTCATGCGGATGCCCGTCATGCCAGCTTCCACCATGCGCTGCAAGGTCTCCGGTTGGGCACAGGCGGGGCCGATGGTGCCATAAAATTCCAAAAGATCACCCGATTTCGTTTTTTCTTATTGTAACATGGAACCGGGCCGTTGAAAAGTGGTGTTGTACAATAAAAGTTGACACAGGGAACTCAAAGAGCCAATATCTGTCAACTGATATTGACAATATCAAAATGAGATAGACTTCCCCGAAAGGGAGCCTATCTCATTTTTTGTTGTAAGCTGAAACTGCAATGAATCAGATTGCAGCAAGAACAGGATACAGGAAAGTGCAGCAGGCAGACAACTTCTGAACCGTTTGTCCCCGCTCATACAGTGTAGGAGGACCATAAGTTTGGGAGGTGCGTTGTATGCTGTTGGCTCTGCTGCAATTTTTTGCTACGAAATTTCTGGTGCTGGCGCTGCATCTGGAAGCGGGGAGCTTCCCCAAGCCCCTGAGCGCACGGGAAGAGGTCGAGACCTTTGCGGCCCTGCGGGCGGGCGACCCCACGGCGCGGGAAACGCTCATCCGGCACAATCTGCGGCTGGTGGTGCATGTGGCGAAAAAATACTACGCCCAGCCCAGCGACCAGGAAGACCTGGTCTCCATCGGGACCATCGGCCTGATGAAGGCGGTGGATACCTTCGACTCTACCCGGAAGGCGCGGTTCTCAACCTATGCGAGCCGCTGCATTGAAAATGCTATCCTCACCCGAACGAACGCCGGACGGAGAATCGGAACCATCTCCACCGCCATCGGGGGCATTCTCGTCCTCTTCCGGGTCTACCGGGAAGGTGGTCCAGTCGATCTCATCCTCCGGTGAGCCGAAGAGCACCACATGCGCCACCTTGCCGTCCCACACTACCTTGCGTACCACCGTGCGGATGGCAGCACGTTTCTGGGTCACGGTCATATCGTCGATGTTGTCGTGGAACACAGTCAGCAGTTGACGCATCAGGTCAAATTCCATCCCTGCCAGAACCCCTTCGTCCGTAAGGCTTTCCAGCTCCCGGATGCGGGAGCTCAGGGCGGCATCCTGACCGTTCAGTTCCTCAATGCGCTTTTTCAGGTGGACAGCAGCGGTGCTGTCGCTGAAGTCAGCTAGCGAATCGATCAGTGCATTGATCTTCCGCTGCGTCTCGGCCTGCTCTTTGCGCAGGGTGGAAAGCTTGGTCTCAAACTCGGAGCGGTTGCCTGCGTGGGCGGACTTTGCCTTTTCCAACTGCTTCATAAAGTCGCTGGAATGGTCGGCAAGGTGCTTGACCTGTTCGCAGATGGCGGCATCCAGCAAATTGCCGTTGGCATTCCGGACATTACATAACTCTCTCCGGCTGCGCTCCTTCAGTTTGCACATATAGGGAAAGACCACCCGCCCGTCTGCCGTTTTGCGCCCGGTGACCTTCGGGTACATCCGGCTGCCGCAGGAGCACCACAGCAGGCCGGTGAGCAGGGCTTCGTTGCCGCGGGACTTGTGGTAGGACTTGGATTTGTTCCGTTCCAGCGACTCCTGCACCCGAATCCACCGGTTCGAGGAGATGATGCCGGGATGCTCGCCCACCGAAACGATCCATTCGCTGATGGGATTGTAGACGGTGGCACGGCCTTTTTCCTGGTCGCTGCGGTTGTAGGCCAGCACGCCGCGCACACCGTCGAAATCGGACTCCGGGGCGAACAGCTCTGCCTCGTTGTCCACAAAATACTGATAGGCGTCTTTGTCTGCAATCAGGTAGACAGGATTCTGCAAAATAGACTTGATGGAGAACCGGGTGAAAGAACGCCCGGTTTTTGTTTTAACGCCCTGCCGCAGCAGCTCGGTCTCGGTCATGGTCAGGGAATCGTGCTGCTCATAGAGGTCGAAAATTTTGTAGATGATCTCTGCCTCATCCGGCAGCAGCTTCAGCTTGCAAGCTTTTTTTGTTTTGCCGTCCACCGTGATGCTCTTGACGCTCTCGGAAGCGTATCCCGTGGGGGTGGTACCGCCCAACCAGCGCCCGGTCTTTGCCAGTTCGTGCATATTATCCCGGATGCGCTCTGCAATGGTCTCCCGCTCCAGTTGGCTGAACACCGATGCGATGTACATCATGGCACGTCCCATGGGGCTGGAGGTATCAAAGCTTTCCCGGATGGACACAAAGTCGATGCCAAGCCGTCCAAGCTCTTCAATCAGGCTGGAAAAATCGCTGATGTTGCGGCTGATGCGGTCCAGACGATAGACCACGATGGCACGGATCTTCCGCTCTTTGGCGGCGGTCATCATCTTTTTGAAGTCCGGGCGGTTCAGGTTGCCGCCGGAAAAGCCCTCGTCCTCAAAGACGACCGCTTGCTGTGCTGCGGCATCGCCGTAGTGGGTGCGGATATATTCGCGGCAGAGGTCGATCTGATTTCCGATGCTCTCGCCCTTGCCGGTGTAGCGGGACTTGCGGGAATAAATTGCAATGGTGTCGGCAGTTTTGGCCATGAGATACTCCTTTCCTGTTGTCTGGTGGCCGTAGATGCGGTTATTGTAGCATGATAAGCCATCTTTGTAAAGAAAAATAACGATAGTCATACATATTTCATCACAAATGGAACGGAGGTGTCAAGGATGTAAACGGTCAAAAAAGGGGGGGGAAAACAGAATGTTTGACTATTTCTATGGGCAGTCGGGCGAGATGTTCTCGTATTTCCGGGTGCCCAAAATTTTATTCCGGGACATAAAATTCAAGGACCTGTCTACCGATGCCAAAACGCTGTAAAGTCGAATTTGAATCCGCATGCATTATCCTGGTATGCGGAAAAGGAGAAAGCATCTTTATCGCAGGGAGGATTGCAAACAAAACCCAGTTCCTCCGCCCAAACCGCTGCGTAGCAGCAGAAAGGACGACCGAATATGAGTTATGACAAAGTGCAAGTCGGCAACAGAATCCGCGGAAGCCGCCTCGAAAAAGGCTGGACGCAGGAACGGCTTGCAGCAGAAGCTGAAATTTCAGTGCAGCAGCTTCGCGCATTGGAAAAAGGACAGCGCAATTTGGGCGTAGACCACTTGGGACGCCTGTCGGATGCAATGGGAGTCAGCAGTGATTTCCTGCTGAAAGGTTGTTCTGAAAACAGGCCGGGACTCGGAAAAGGAGTCTCGGCCTGTTTGTGTTTTCGGCGCAAAGGAAAGGATTGAACAATGCGATTTGATGCAAAAGAATTCGGCGGACGTATCCGCGATTTGCGGAAAAAGAAGGGGATTACACAGGAACAGTTGAGTATAATGCTGAACGTTAGTGCGAACCATCTTGCAAAAGTTGAAACGGGAAGCCGCTGCTGCTCGATTGAGTTGCTGCAGGATCTTTCGTCCTGCTTGAATGTCAGAACGGACTATCTGCTGAATGGAGATGCACCGCATAACAACCATCTGAGGGAAAGACTGACGTTTCTTGCACAGGAATTAGAAAAGATTACGGCGGACCTCCCGGTATGGG